>Ga0209504_1000027_pt1 | contig 181656 bp, 172 predicted proteins | sample COGITO_mtgs_1005_FD_184791 | JGI IMG/M metagenome (GOLD analysis project Ga0209504, IMG submission 184791) | Pelagic marine microbial communities from North Sea - COGITO_mtgs_100511 (SPAdes) (version 2) | ecosystem: Environmental > Aquatic > Marine > Epipelagic ... | reverse complement strand
TCACCCTGGCACCTTTGAAGCTATCACGCCCCAAAGGCTTTTTCGAGTCCTTGCTCCGACGAGTAACTTCGACCCATTCTCGCCAGGACTCAAAAAGCTGATTTAACATCATGGGGGAACCTACAAGACGCGGAGACACGGAGGCTCATCCACCGCACAGAACCCAAGCTCCGTGCCTTCGTGCCTTCGTGTGAAACCCTGCTCCTGTTGGCTCTGCGCTCAATGACCAGACACAAAGACCAGCACGACGCCATTCTCACACGGAGACGCGAAGACACGGAGGCTCATCCACCGCACAGAACTGAACCTGAGATTGCTGGAAGGTTAGAGTTCATCCGCACCCAAGGGCATAATAACAAGCACGCTCACAATGGGATTCGGTTGGGGCATGGGCTACATCAGTGGTTCTATGCATCCACTCCCCGGTAAATGACGATGAACCTTACATTTCACCTAGGAATTAATAAAAAAATCCGATATCTTTTTGGCCTCAATTATGCTATGCATAATTACGTTGAACTTGGGTACGCCATAACATGCGACGATAGCTTCAACCACTTAAATTCAATTAAATTCGAAAATTAATCCAATGGCTAAAAAAACATCCACCAAAAAAGTAGTCGCTAAAAAAGCACCTGCTAAAAAAGCATCCACTCCGAAAAAAGTGGCGACTAAAAAAGCACCAGTAAAGAAGGCGGCTACTCCGAAGAAACCTACCACGAAGAAAGCACCCGTGAAAAAGGCGGTAGCTCCGAAGAAGGCCGCCTCACAAACAAGCATCATCGCTCGCGTTGATGTCGGCTTTGGCAACACACTCTACGTACGTGGCGAAGGCGCAGGCCTTAGCTGGGAGAAAGGCGCGGCGCTTAAAAACATCACACCATACGAGTGGGGATTTGCTTCCAAAAAAGGGTCAGGTCCGGTCACCTTCAAGTTCCTTATTAACGATATACTTTGGGCCGAAGGTGAAGACCTTACGGTCGCAGTGGGTGGCAAATCGGTCAGTTCACCGACATTTGTTTGGTAATCAAACCCAGCCAAATATTCATTCCAAAAGCCCTCTTCACCACGAGGGCTTTTTTGTCGGTCAGTTAGCGGTGATAACATTGATCTACGCCCTCACGTAATGGAGATCTAGCTACCCCTTGAATTAACCCTTAGGGCAATCGTCTTTGTTGGCGAGATACTCATCATCTTCAGTGATCGCCATCAGTCGCTCTTTTAAAATAACTGCAGCTGCCCGAGGATCACCACCAGCCAGTGCTTTGGCGTCACCTACATCATCAACACGCACATCGACTCGACTAAACGGCAGAGGAATATAAAATCGATCCCAACTCTTTAAGCGCCACGCCCGCTTATAATTAAACGAAAGTAACATTACAGGAACTCCGGCTCGTACCGCCAATGTTGCCGCGCCCGCTTTCATATCATACATCGGCCCACGCGAGCCGTCGGGTGTGATCCCGATATCATACCCAGCACGACTTGCTTTAAGTAGCTCACGAAATGCCTGCTTGCTGCGACCATGCCTAGAACCGCGAATCGGCTTAATACTCAACTGCTCAAAGAAACCAGCCAACCACGCACCATCACTGCTGGCACTAATTAAACCTGCAATTTTACGCTCCGGAAAGTTTCGTCGAAACAGCTCGGGCGCTAACAACAGTCGGTTATGCCATAAAATAACGACTGCAGGCTTTCTATCCGGATTTATGAGCGTTTTCACAGTCGCATCATAATGCAAGCGCAGGGACCTCATCCACACGCGCACGAATAAGCCTAGTACGACTACAGCCGCACGTTGCAGTCCTGCCAACTCGGTTGCAGCCTTGGCTGAATTCACAGTCGTTGTAGGCGACTTCTCTGTCTGTTCATCATTCATTAAAACAACGATTAATGCATATTCGTCGCACATAGCAATGCCAGTATCTTGACCGTATCAAGACTTTCCAACCTTGACCCAATAATTCAAAACTCCATCTTTTGGCGGCTTATGACAGCAAATGCATCCAGTGATGGTCTCATGGAAGAAATCGTCGGCCTCTGTAAGCGCCGCGGCTTCATCTTTCCCTCCTCCGAAATTTACGGTGGCTATAATGGTTTTTACGACTACGGCCCACTCGGCGTAGAACTGCGCAACAACATTAAGCAAGCTTGGTGGCGCGACATGGTGCAACGCCGCGATGATATCGAAGGGCTCGACTCAACGATTATCATGCACCCCGACATTTGGAAAGCCTCTGGGCACGTCGACGGCTTCTCCGACCCGATGGTGGACTGTAAGGAGTCCAAACTTCGCTACCGCGCCGATCAGCTCTTTTTCGCTCCGGTCATCGTCGAGGGCGACACAATTGGCTACGTCTCGGTCATCGAATGCCCCGAGCAACAGGAAATTGCTGAACAGGCTGCAGCAGTCCTCAAGCGTAAAGCTGCCAAGCAAGGTGAACTCGCGCCGATCGTCCTCAAGGATTATACTGAATCTAAGCCTGAAGAGTATGAGCTAATTCCTTCTCCGGCAACTGGCAAGCCAGGTTCACTGACTGCACCGCGTGAGTTCAAGCTAATGTTTGAGACCAAGGTCGGGCCACTCGCGGATGATTCTGCAACTGCGTATCTTCGTCCGGAAACCGCACAAGGTATCTTCGCCAACTATAAAAACATAGTGGACACTGGGCGCGTAAAGATCCCATTCGGCATCGCTCAAATTGGTAAGGCGTTTCGTAACGAAATCACACCACGTAATTTCATCTTTCGCTCACGTGAGTTCGAACAAATGGAGATCGAATTTTTCATCTCGCCAAATGCAGATTGGAAGACGCTCCACCGTGAGTGGATTGACACTTGTATTGATTGGCTGGTCTCAATCGGTCTGCCGCGCGAAGGAATTACCGAAGACATACATCCAGAGGACAAGCTTGCTTTCTACTCGCAAGCTACCACGGATCTCATGTTTCAGTTCCCACACGGCGAGCAAGAGCTCTGGGGCATTGCGTGCCGCGGCGACTACGATCTGATGCAGCATCAAAAACACTCAGGCAAGTCGATGACCATCTTTGACGAAGCCGCCAAAGAAAAATATGTGCCGCACGTCATCGAGCCATCACTCGGCGTCGACCGCACACTCCTCGCCGTACTCTCCGCGGCATACACTGAGGACGAAGTGCCCAACGATAAGGGTAAGGTTGAAAAACGCACACTGCTCAAGTTCAGCCCGAAGATTGCACCCGTCAAAGCCGCGATCTTTCCGCTGCTGAAGAATAAGCCCGAGCTCGTTGAGCGCGCACAAGCACTCTACAAGAAGTTGCAACGTCGCTGGAATGTCTTCTACGATGCCTCAGGCGCGATTGGTCGCCGCTACCGTCGACAAGATGAGATTGGTACTCCTTACGGCATCACCATCGACTTCGACACCATCGAAAAAGACGGCACTGTCACTCTCCGCGACCGCGACACTTGTGAGCAGCGCCGCGTGACCGAAGATGAACTCATTGCTTTCCTCGAAGAGCAAATCAACGGTTAGTCCACGTCCACTATCTTTAATTGTACCTAACCCCGTGTGCTTCGGCTCACGGGGTTATTTTTTATTAATCGCCATTAAAGCGACATCATTCTGGGGCGAATATGAGAGGTAGCCTAGCTTTGCTCTGAGAGTTGCTTGGCTTTCCGCTTCACATTCCTTAACAGTTTTTTGACTTTCTTACGCTGATCTTCACGGACGATATAACCGATACAATTATCAGATCCACAGCGACATGGATGGTCTAAAAAGTGCTCCATATCGTACCCATAATCATAGACCAGCTCATCGTCTTGCTTGATGTCCTTTCGCGCCACCACCCAAATCTCACCGTCGCAGTTGACCGCTTCACAATTACCATCACAAGAGTGATTCATGTAACGTGCAGGATTCTCGCCTAAGCGTCCGTCAATGTCCCAATGATCATCGAGCTCGAAGATATATACCAAGCCTTCGCCTGACTCACGGGCCTGTTCCTCCCAGTCTAACGCACGCCGATTCGACTCCTCTTTAGAGATTTTCTCTCCTACGTATTGAATGATATCAGTCCCCTCTTCGATATCACATGTGGCAAACAAGCCACGTTGATGAATCGAAGAACTTCGAACTTCACAGAGCGATTTATCAGACATATGGAATTACAAATGCTTGGTTTAATAAATCGAAATTATTCAGCCTTGAGGCCACGCCCCATCAGAGCCTGAATCGCAGACAACGGCTCCTTACCATCAAATAAAATGGCATGAATTTGTGACAAGATAGGGGCATCCATGGACTGTTCGTCACAGAGCTTTTTAATACACGCAGTGGCTCGATATCCTTCAACCACTGACTTTTGTCCGGATACGATCGATTCAGAAGCTTCGCCTTGCCCGACACGCTCACCAAATGTACGGTTGCGACTCCAGCTTCCCGAGCAGGTGGCTACCAAATCCCCGAACCCACTCAAACCATAAAACGTCTCTTTTTCGCCGCCCAACAATTGACCCAGTTGTACTAGCTCATTGAGGCTACGAGTTAACAGCGAAGCCTTGGCATTGTCACCAAGCTTCAGGCCATCACACATCCCAGACGCAATTGCATATACGTTTTTAAGAGTCCCGCCCAGCTCAGTGCCACGTACATCATTAGAAAGATAAGCGCGCAGTGAGGCATTGCTAAACGCCTGCTGGAAAGTCTCCGCATTTTCAAAATGCTTATCGACTGCCAATGTCACCGCAGTCGGTTGCCCCGCAGCAACTTCACCCGCAAACGTAGGACCTGAAAGAGCGCCACATGCGACATCCTGAAAAATCTCATTCACGATCTCAGAAGGAGTCTTAAACGTCTCAAGCTCAAGACCCTTGCACATCACCAAGAAGAGCTTCAATTGCCACGCCACATCACGCGCGGCTTTAACAGTTTCGCACAGCTGGCGTAAAGCCTTCGAGGGACAGGCCAAGAAAACGACTTCCGCTTCCATCAGCACTGGCGCCACTTCGCATCCAATCTGAATCGTATGGGGTAGCTTGTAGCCAGGAAGGTAATCGACATTCTCACGTATCGATGCAATCGCCAAAGCATGCTCCATACGCCGCGGAACGAGTGTCACAGAATGGCCGCAACGATCTAAGTGTAAGGCCATCGCAGTGCCCCAGGCTCCAGCTCCAAGAATACAACAGTTCATAGGTGTAATTAGGTATTAAAAATGATGGATTAGGAAGTGAAATCCTCCTGCCTTCGATAGCTATCGAAGGTTTATGATGGAAAGTTACCTTTTCTGACATCCTCAGCGTAAGCCTCAAAAGCGCCACGAATCTGATTCCCAAGATCCGCATACTGTTTCACAAAAGATGGCACGTAGCCGGCAGTCATTCCCAGCAAATCGTTGGTCACTAAGATTTGACCGTCGCAATGTGATCCACTGCCAATCCCAATTAACGGTAACGCCAACTCTTGCGCAATTGTACTCGCCACAGGGCCATCCACCATCTCACAGAGTACCGCGAAACACCCGGCCTTCTCGAGCGCTAAAGCATCGGCCACTAAAATCAATTTCTCCGCCTCGCTGCGGCCGAACTTACGGTAACCTCCTAGCTGATGAAATTGTTGGGGTAATAATCCAATATGTGCGAGGACTGGGATGCCCGCATTCGTTAGGCGCTCAATCTTAGGTGCCATCGATGCTCCACCTTCTATTTTCACTGCCTCTGCCCCTGCTATTTGCATTAAGCGACGACACGCTTCTAACAAATCTTTAAATTCACCGTGCGCGACCGCAAAGGGGATATCTGCAACAACGAGCGCTTGCGGCTTAGTACGGGCCACTGCAGCAGTGTGATGTAGCATCATCTCTAACGTGACGGGGATCGTGGTCTCGAAGCCTAATTGCGTGGTACCCACAGAATCGCCCACTAATATAAGGTCAACGCCGGCCTCATCGGCATAGCGGGCCATGACCGCATCATAAGCGGTAACAGCTACAATCGGACGCTCTCCCTTCAGGGATGATATGGTTTGTGTAGATATTCTCAAAATTTGGGAATTTGCATTGATTAAAAAAATTCAGAAGACACAAATCATGGTATGCTTCAATCAATGTGACAACCCTTTGTCGCAATAGAGATGAGAACAATCAATCACACATTTAGCAGCCGACCTCACAGAGTCACCGAATGATCCACCTTTATTACAAATGGCGCTACCGCCGCTCTCAGCATGCAGATGCATTTAGCCTGCCAAGAGACGATAAACGAGGACCTCACAGTCGAGGCAATTTCGGCAGCTATTTATCACAGCCATCCGTACGTGGGCGCAATTTCTCTAGCTTCGACCTACCTAAAAAGCGGCGGCGTCTACGATTTGTCGTTATGCTGTTTTTAGTCATTACAATCGGTTGGCTCATCTGCGAGAGTGCCACCGCACTGGCAATCTTAGGTAGCTAAGCTACATCTGCTAAAAAAAGACGCTAGCAGGTACAAGCTAGTCACTGACTACCCCAGGATTATCAACTTAGCGAATAGTCGGGCTGGTGCCATATAGTTCGGCCTTTGACGGAGACATATCTCCTTAAATCTTACTCACAAAATCAGGTGCACTCGGGCTGCTAGTGCCTTAGGTTTGAGGGACAAAAAAACCCGTCCAATAAAGGACGGGCTTCTTGTAAATTATATAACTGAAAAGAACTAGTCTTCCTTCTTTGTCGCTTTTTTAGTCGCCTTCTTCGCCGCTTTCTTAGCAGTTTTTTTAGCCGCCTTTTTGGCAGCCTTCTTGACGGGCTTTTTTTCTTCAGCGGCAGGTACTTCAGTTTCTTCGGCAGCAGGTACTTCAGTTTCTTCGGCAGCAGGTGCTTCAGTTTCTTCAGCGGCAGGTGCTTCAGTTTCTTCGGCAGCAGGCGCTTCTTCCTTCTTAGCAGCTTTCTTAGTTGCCTTCTTGGCAGCCTTTTTTGCTGGCTTTTTAGAATAACCCTCGTCGTTCCCATCGATTAATTCGATCAATGCAACTTCTGCGGCATCACCAACACGTTGACCAATCTTATAGATACGAGTGTAACCACCGCTACGAGCAGTGAACTCAGTCACAAGCTCATCAAAAAGCCTAGCCACTGCTTGCTTATCGCGAACACGAGAGATGGCAAGACGACGAAAGTGCAACTTGCGTGCAGCGTCGTTCGCAGCTTCAGCTTTTTTCGCGAGGGTAATCACCTTCTCGATGAAAGGGCGAAGCGCCTTCGCTTTTGTGAGCGTTGTTTGGATACGACCATGAGTGATGAGTGCAACGGCGAGGTTGCCCATCATGGCAGAACGGTGTGGTCCGGAGACCCCGAGTTTATGTCTTCTTTTGCTGTGACGCATTTTCTAAATTTCTTTTGCCTTAGGCGGCGGGATTAGAGCTCAGTGCCCTTTTCAAGTAGGCGCTCGTCGATTTTCATTCCCAACGAGAGGCCAAGCTGCTCGAGCTTGTCTTTGATCTCGTTAAGGGACTTCTTACCGAAGTTACGATATTTAAGCATTTCTTGCTCAGACTTCATTGCAAGCTCACCTACAGTGGTGATATTCGCATTGTTTAAGCAGTTAGCCGCACGAACTGAAAGTTCGATCTCGTTAACACTCATATTGAGCAGCTTACGAAGACGATTCTGCTCTTCGCTGATTTCCTTGCTTTCGCTTTCGAACTCAATGTCTTCCTTCGATACTTCATCGAAGACGTCCATATGGTGCTTAACGATTGCAGCACTTTGCTTGAGAGCATCATCTGGGCTGATACGTCCATCGGTGGTAATCTCAAGGATAAGCTTGTCGTAGTCCATCTCCTGTCCAACACGAGTGTTTTCAACAGAGTATTTCACAAGTTTGACAGGACTGAAGAGTGAATCAATCGCGATAACGCCGATTGCTTGATCTTCCTTCTTGTTGTCATCACCGGCGCAGTAACCGCGACCAACGCGCACCTCAAGCTCAGCGAGAAAACGCTGTGCCTTGTCGAGGGTGCAGATAACTTGATCTGGATTGACTACTTGAATGTTAGAATCGAGCTGGATGTCTGCCGCAGTGACAGGACCTTCACGATTCACGTCGATTACGAGGTTCGCGGTGTCGCGAGTTTCGGAAACGAGGAGAACTTTTTTGAGGTTAAGAACGATGTCGGTAACGTCTTCGACGACACCTTCAACACTCTGAAACTCATGCTGCACACCATCGATCTTAATCGATGATATGGCGGCACCTTCAATGGAGCTGAGAAGAACACGCCGGAGAGAGTTTCCGATAGTGTGTCCGTAACCGGTTTCAAACGGCTCAGCTTGGAAAGTGGCAAAAGTGTCGGAAGCAGTTTCTTCAACTTTAACTAACCGGTTTGGAAGTTCGAATTTTCCTAAGCGCTTTGGCATAATATGCTTTGTTTTAACTGATTACAATGAATTGCGAATATCTGACCAGAAAGGTCGTGAAACGAGGAATGATTAACGGCTGTAAAATTCAACGATCAGCTGAACGTTGATGCTATTTTCAGTTTCCTCAGTAGACGGCAGGCGATTAATAGTGGCTTTGAGCGCGTCTGCATTGAGTGTGAGCCACTCAGGAACTGTGCGACCTTGGCTTTCTTCCATGCTACGTGTCGCAAGTTGACGAGACGAGGTACGCTCACGCACTTCGATTTCGTCGCCTTCCTTGACGATGAAGCTAGCAATGTCTGTCTTTTGACCATTCACGCAAATGTGACCATGACCAACCAGCTGACGAGCTCCAGCGCGAGACTTAGCGAAGCCTAAACGATAGATCACACTGTCCAAACGTGTTTCGAGCATCTGAAGAAAAATCTCACCAGTTACACCACGAGTGTTTTTAGCTTTTTCGAAAGTCAGACGGAATTGTTTTTCCGTGATGCCATACATGAAACGAAGCTTTTGCTTTTCGTTTAAGCCGACAGCGTATTCGCTGAATTTACGGCGCAGACGCGGTCCATGTTGACCAGGAGGGTGTGGCTTACGCTCGAATGCTTTTGTCGGCGCGAAGATGGCCTGACCGAAGCGGCGATTGATGCGGGTTGTTGGTCCAGTGTAACGGGACATAATATTTCCTTTGGTTTTCTGCTAACTAATTTAAATGTATCTACGTGGCAGATGCACGCTAGACACGACGACGTTTCGGAGCACGGCAACCGTTATGAGGGACCGGAGTCACATCAATGATATCGGTAACGACCATGCCTAAAGATTGGAGCGCACGCACTGCAGAATCACGTCCCATACCAGGGCCGTTGAGCTTGACAGTGACTTCCTTCATGCCGTGCGACATTGCGACACGACCTGCATCCTGAGTCACCACTTGTGCTGCGTATGCAGTCGACTTACGTGAACCACGGAAGTTGCATTTACCAGCACTGGACCAAGAAATAACATTACCACGCGCATCGCTGAAAGTAACTTTTGTGTTATTAAAAGTAGCGAGGACATTTACAATACCTACGGTAATGTTCTTGCTGCCCTTAGCACGACGGATTTTTACACCATCAAGATCGCTCTTCAGAAGGTCCTCAGCCGTTTCTTGCTTCTTAACAGGTGCTTCGGCTTCGCCTTCAGCAACTGTGTCAACGACGACTTTTTCTTCTTCTACAGATTTTGTTTCTTCTTCGCTCATAGGAAAGATCCTCTAATGGTTACTTACGGACTGGCTTAACCGCGCCCTTACGTGTGCGGGCATTTGTTTTGGTGCGTTGGCCACGAACCGGAAGCCCACGCATGTGGCGGATGCCACGAAGGCTGCGGATGGCCGAAAGGCGCTTTAAGTTGGCAGTGCGCTCACGACGGAGGTCACCTTCAACGATGTATTGTTTATCCGCAACCAAAGATGCGAGCTGATTCAACTCCTCTTCGCTTAAATCGCCGGCACGGCGATCAGCATCGAAACCAGACGCTGCGACAATTGTCTTAGCGCGTGTCGGTCCAATACCATAGATGTAGCGAAGCGAGTATTCTAGCTTCTTGTTTGCGGGGATATCGACTCCAAGTATACGTGGCATGATAATAAAAAAGTTAAAGATTCCGCTGAATTGCGGAAAAACGGTGGAAAATAGCAGTTAAGTTAAGTTTGAAAAGTTAATTTTTCGGAATTGTTAAAATTTCCGGGTTCTCGCCAGTAACGAGAACGGTATGTTCGAAATGAGCTGACGGTTTACGATCTTGTGTCACAGCAGTCCAACCATCGTCTAACATCTCGATTGCGGCACTGCCAAGATTGATCATCGGCTCGATTGCGAGCGCCATGCCAGGCTTGAGTAATGCACCGCTTCCGCGACGACCATAGTTGGGGATTTGCGGTGCTTCATGCATCGTTGGACCCACCCCATGACCTACAAACTCGCGAACGATACCGTAATTGTGGCGCTTGATAAAGCGTTGCACGGCATTAGAAATATCGCCCACACGATTACCCGCACGTGCGAATGTGATCGCATAATCGAGCGCGTCGCGCGTGGCATCAATGAGTGCTTGGTTTTCATCCACAACGGGTGGAATAAGAACTGTTCGGGCATTATCGCCGATAAATCCGCGGTAACGAACAACAACATCAATAGAAACTACATCGCCAGCTAGAATGGTGCGGCGCATAGTTCCAATACCATGCACAATTTCTTCGTTTACTGAAATGCAGGTATACCCTGGGAAGACGTGTTGCCCATTACGATAATTGTAACACGCACTTTCGGCTCCCAAAGTTTCGATGGCCTTGCGGCCGAGTTGATCGAGGTCGTAGGTTGTTATCCCCTCTTTGACTGCATCGACCAACTGCTGAAGAACAGTTGCTGCGATTTGGCAGGCTTCGCGAATCGATTGGATTTCTTCGTCTGAACGAATGCTTTTCATCGGTTTGCGGTGAGGAGATGTATCAAAGAACAAAAATAAAACGGAGAGGCATCTGATTGAGATACGTCTTCGGTGCGGCCAGTTAGTCGAAACTTAACTGATGTTAAGAATCCAGGAAACAATCCCAAGGACGAACAGTGTGACAGCAATGAACAAGAGTGGGCGCCAAGCAGTCCAGAAATCTTGGAGTCCAGCTGAATCAACGAGTTGCTTATTACGCGCTGCTGAGCGGCCGCGGATCTTACCTTTCTTGAGAAAGCCATCATAGTGGCGCTGCAAGAGGAACGTTTCGATCTGGCGCATGGTATCCAATAAGACACCCACGGTAATGAGCATCCCGGTGCCACCGAAAAATACGGCGACTGAGAAAGGGACATTGTATGTAAAGAGCAGAATATCTGGAAAAAGCGCGATCACAGTCAGAGACAAAGCACCGAATAGAGTCAGGCGCGTCATGATATGATCGAGGAACTTAGCCGTTGGTTCGCCTGGGCGAACACCTGGTATATAACCACCATTCTTCTTCAAATCATCTGCTATTTGAACAGGCTTGAACATCATCGACACCCAAAAATAGCTGAATACGAAGATCAAGAAGCCAAAGACGAAGTAATACGCTGCTTCACCACGACCGAGCGAATCAGCGACGTCATTGAAAAAACGCATACCAGTCGCAGTACCCAAGTAGCTCAATATCTGCGTCGGAAACATCAAAATCGCAGAAGCGAAAATGACGGGCATGACGCCAGCGTAATTCACCTTCAGTGGTAGAAACGAGCTCTGGCCGCCATACACTTTACGACCCACAACACGTTTAGCGTATTGCACTGGAATCTTGCGCTGAGCTTGAGTGATGGCCACAAGGCCAGCAGTCACAGCAAACAATAGAGCGAGCATCAACACACCTTCTGGCACACCGAGCGCTGCACTCTCAGAACCTACTGGCGCGACAAACATCTGGTAAGCAGATGCAACCGCCGCGGGAAGGCCGGAAATAATGCTCACCGTAATCAACAGTGAGATACCGTTGCCGATCCCCTTCTCTGTGATTTGCTCCCCAAGCCAGACCATGATCATGGAGCCAGCTGTCAGGAAGATCGTACCCGTGATCAGGAACTGAGCTTGGCCTGCAATAACCACTGGACCATATTGCTCAGGGCTAAAACCTTGGCCAACTATGCTACCTGGATTGGTGCTCAAAGCGACTAACAACAGTAGGCCTTGGACCACACAAATACCGAGCGTCAAATAACGAGTGTATTGGTTGATCTTCTGACGACCGACATCCCCTTCTTGCTGCAAACGTGCAATCACAGGAAATACTGCGCCCACCAACTGCATGATAATCGATGCACTGATATACGGCATGATACCTAGGGCAAAAACCGCTCCATTAAGAAGCGCTCCCCCAGTGAACATGTTGTAGAGACCCACAAGCCCGCCGCTAGCGGATGCCTGATCCGCCATGAATTCACGGATTGGACCCACATTCATCCCAGGCAGCGGGATGTTCGCCCCGACACGAGCGATAAAGAGCAACGCCAGCGTAAAGAAAATCTTTTGGCGCAGCTCTGGTATCTTCAGAGAATTTGTAAAAGCAGATAGCATTATGTGGTCACCCTAAACAAAGCGATTAAGAGGAACATGCAATTAAGCGTCTTCCTTCGTTTCAGCGGCAGCGGGTGCAGCCTCAACGATCTTGCCGCCAGCAGCCTCGATCTTGCTCTTTGCAGAACCAGATACTTTGCAGACTGTTACCGTGTATGCTTTAGAAACTTCACCATCACCAAGCAGCTTGACGCCTTGCTTGTTATCACGGATCAGACCAGCCTTGATCAAAGTCTTGCGAGAGACTTCGTCACCCTCAAGCTTTTCAAGCTGGCCCACGTTGACAAGCTGGTAGCTTACCTTAAAATTGAAGTTATTGAAGCCACGACGTGGAAGTTTACGATACAGTGGCATTTGACCACCTTCGAAACCGATACGGATACCACCGCCAGAACGAGCCTTTTGGCCTTTGTGTCCCTTGCCGGATGTTTTACCGTGACCACTACCCTCACCGCGTCCAAGACGCTTAGTTGGGTGTGTTGCTCCCTTAATTGTTGGAATATTTTCGAGATTCATTGTGCTAATCCTTACGCTTCTGCTGCGGCTTTATCACCGAAGCGGACGTTTTTGATTTCCTCGTTCGAACGAAGCTGCTGAAGCGCAGCCATTGTCGCCTTGACCATAGCAAGGTGATTGTTTGAGCCAAGAGACTTAGAGAGAATGTTCTTAATGCCGACCGATTCGAGGACCGCGCGGCAACCGCCACCAGCGATGACACCCGTTCCGTCCGAAGCTGGGCGAAGAAGTACTTTGCCGCCGTCAGCTTCACCCAACACATGGTGTGGGATCGTATCGCCGCGTAGCTTAATAGTAACTAGGTTCTTCTTAGCTTGCTCAGTACCCTTACGGATGGCTTCAGGAACTTCCTTCGCCTTGCCGTAACCGACACCGACCTCGCCTTTTTGATTACCTGTGACAACGAGTGCAGAGAAGCTGAAACGGCGACCGCCCTTTACAACTTTCGCGCAACGGTTGATGTGCACCACCTTTTCAACGTATTCTGGTGCTTCTTCCGGCTCGTTATTTTGAGAAAAAGATCTGTTTTGTCTGCTCATATGGTAACCTTAGAATTGTAGACCACCTTCGCGGGCAGCTTCTGCAAATGATTTGATGCAACCGTGGTAGCGGCGGCCCGAACGGTCGAATACAACCGACTCGATACCTGCAGCCTTTGCTTTTTCAGCGACGGACTTACCGAGTGCGACTGCACCTTCGACGTTTGCCTTGAGAGTGGATTCTTTGGCAAGCGATGTGACGGCAACGATGGTGTGGCCCTTCACATCATCAATGCATTGAGCATAGATGTGCTTGTTAGAAAAAGTAACTGCAAGACGAGGACGCTCGGCAGTGCCGTTGATCTTCTTGCGGATGCGCCAGCGGCGGCGCTGTAAAAGGGATTTTTTCTTATCGAGTTTCATGTAATATATGCCTCTTTAGAAATTAAGCGGATTTCTTACCCTCCTTACGACGGACATACTTGCCGACGATATGGACACCCTTGCCCTTGTAAGGCTCAGCTGGGTAGTAATTAAAGATTGTCGCTGTAATTTCACCGACCATGTGCTTGTCAGCACCTTCAATGGAAATTTTAGTGTTTTCTGCGACTTTAACAGTGATGCCTTCAGGTATAGTCAACAGGCATGGATGTGAGTAACCAAGTGCAAGATCCAGAACGTTACCACTCAGGACAGCACGGAAGCCGACACCCTTGAGGACGATCTCTTTCTTATAACCTTCGACGACACCAAACACCATGTTATTGATGATTGAACGAACTGTACCGAACATTGCCTTAGCGTGACGACTGCTATCTGCAGGTGTCACACGGACTTCGTTGTCGACGAGTTCGATCTTTGTGGAACGATCGAAAGTCTTTTCAAGTTTACCCTTAGGGCCTTCGACACGGACAGTCTGACCCTCAATGGATACAGATGCCTTATCAAGGACGGGAATAGGAAGTTTACCAATTCTGCTCATTATATAAGTCTCCGAATTACCAAACTTTGCAGATCAGCTCACCGCCAACACCCAACTCGCGGGCATCGCGGGCGCGCACTACGCCTTTGGAAGTTGTAACGATTGCAACACCGAGTCCACCAAGTACACGAGGAATGTCTTTGGAACCGAAGTAGAGGCGGCGGCCTGGCTTGCTGTGGCGCTCAATGCCAGTGATCGCAGGAGTATTCTCAACAAACTTCAGAGTCAGTTCGATGGTCTTAAAACCTCGTGCATCTGTACCTTCCGCAAAATCGCGAATGTAGCCTTCTTGTTTAAGGATCGCTGCGATAGAAGCGCGCATCTTAGAATGCTGCGTGACGCAGACATCCTTGCGAGCGGTGCTACCGTTGCGGATGATGGTGAGGAAATCACCGATTGTATCGTGAACTGCCATAGTCTAACTAATGGGTTTTCAGTGGGTGTTGAATACTTGGTAGATTACCAAGAAGATTTGGTCACACCAGGAATCTTGCCTTGTGTGGCAAGCTCGCGGAATGTGAGACGAGAGAGACCGAACTTACCAATGTAAGCACGTGGACGCCCGGTGACTGAGCAACGGTTGCGCGCACGGATCGGGGAGCTGTTCTTAGGCAGCTTGGTAAGCTTAGCCTGTGCCTTGTAGAACTCATCATCCGGAGTTTCCGGATTCTTGAGGATCGCTTTAAGTTCTGCACGCTTAGCTGCGAACTTCTCGATGAGACGGACGCGCTTAAGGTTACGTTGGATTGCTGATTTTTTAGCCATGAGAAATTCTTTGTGTTATGCTTGAGCAGCTTCTGATTGGGCTTCAGCCTCTGCGACTTCAGTGCTTGTCTTGCGGAAAGGCATGCCGAAAAGAGCGAGGAGCTCGCGACCTTCGTCGTCACTTGTAGCACTGGTGTTGATGCAGATATCCATACCAATCATGGCATTCGTACCATCTGCGCTGATTTCTGGGAAGATTGAGTGGTCAGAAACACCGAGCGTGTAGTTACCTTGACCGTCTAGTTTTGCAGGTACCCCACGAAAGTCACGAATGCAAGGAAGTGCCACTTGGATCAAGCGATTAAGAAACTCATACATGGCACGGCCACGCAACGTAACTTTACAACCGATCGGTTGCCCTTCACGAAGTTTGAAGTTCGAAATACTTAGTTTCGCTTTAGTGGTAACAGGCCGTTGACCCGCAATCTTACCAATCTCGTCATTTACATAAGCGACGTGGTTCTTATCCGCAGTCGCGCTGAAGCCAGAGTTGATAACGATTTTTTTGACGCCAGGAACCTGGTGTGGGTTGGCGTAGCCGAACTTTTTCATCAGTTCAGGAATCACCTTTTCGGCGTAGTGTGTTTGTAATGTTGCTTGTTGCATCGGAGTTAAGTCGGATTTCTATCCCGGCTTGGTTTTATGGTTGACGATGTGAATTTAGAAAAAGTGCGTGAAAATGAGCAATTAACTCATCCTGGCAAGCCTCGTTTATTTTGCTTTTGCGTCGAATTTTTCAGCGAGCACTACATTCGAGTAGTGGATCGGAGTTTCGCGCTCTACAGAACCGCCTTCTGGGTTCTCTTGAGACTTTGGAAGATACTTGGTGATTTGGTTGACGCCTTCGATCACGACGTGCTCTCCTGCTTTCACAGACAGCACTTTACCGCGCTTGCCCTTGTGGGAGCCAGAGATGACAACAACTTCTTGTTCGCGTTTAATTGTTTTAGCCATGTTAAAGAACCTCGGGTGCTAGAGAAATAATTTTCATGTACTTCGCACGGAGCTCACGAGCAACCGGTCCGAAAATACGTGTGCCTTTGGGATTACCATCGGCGTTGAGGATAACAACTGCGTTGTTATCAAAGCGAAGATAGCTGCCATCGCCACGGCGAATAGGAGCTTTGGTGCGCACAACAACAGCACGAACAACTTCACCCTTTTTAACGGATGCGTCTGTGGATGCTACCTTGACGTTGCAGACGATGACGTCGCCGACATCTGCAGTGCGCTTGTTTTGTCCAAGGCGACGGATCATTTCCGCTTCCTTGGCACCTGTGTTATCCGCGATAAATACGCGGCTGTTCATCTGAATCATATCTAAATCTCCGTTGTACGGTTAAAAATAAACTACTTCGTTAAGTCGCGCTTATGCTTCGTCGCCGACTTTCGGTGCTCGCTCGAGTACCTTAGTGACGCGCCAGCGCTTTAGCTTACTAAGTGGACGTGTTTCCATGATCTCCACCTTGTCGCCAAGACCACAATCATTCGCTTCGTCGTGAGCATGGACAACTGTCTTACGCTTAATCTCCTTGCGGTAGAGCGGGTGTGGGATCTTGTAAAGGTAAGTGACTTTGATCGTCTTGTCACCGGAACGGCTAGTTACGGTTCCAATCAGGGACTTACGGGAATTGCGTGTTGCTTCCATAATATGTGTCGGCTGTTGAGATTAAGCAGTGGCCGCAGCCAACTTCTTCTCTTTGAGAATGGTTTCGAGGCGTGCGATTTCGCGACGCAATTGGGTGAATTCATGCGGACGTTCGACCTGGCCGGTCTGCTTGCGCAAGCGGAGGTTGACGTGTGCGTCGTGCGTGTCGCGGAGCTTCTTTTCGATTTCGGCCTCGGACATTTCGCGGATATCTTTTGCAGTACTCATAGTGAATGATTCCTTATGATAAAATTAATGCGCTTAGTCTTCGCGTGTTACGAAGCGGCAGTGGAATGGAAGCTTAGTATCAGCCAAGCGGAGTGCCTCTTGAGCAGCAGACTGCGAACAGCCAGCAATTTCGAAGAGCATGGTACCCGGGCGGATCACAGCGACCCATTTTTCGACAGAACCTTTACCTTTACCCATACGAGTTTCAGCGGGCTTCTTGGTCACCGGTTTGTGAGGGAAGACGCGGATCCAAACTTTACCCTTACGCTTGAGGCTACGTGTCATAGCGACACGAGCAGCTTCAATTTGTTGGGAAGTCATGCGACCACGTGTAAGAGATTGGATACCAAATTCGCCGAAAGCGAGTGTGTTACACGACTGGGCTGTTCCGTAGATGCGGCCAGTGTGAACCTTGCGGTATTTTGTGCGTGATGGAAGATATGCCATTGTTCGCTCAGTTTAATAGATTAAAGTATGTCGTAGGTGACGTGTGAATTAAGCTTCGTCTTCCTCTGGGAGGCAGATCCAGCATTTCACGCCGATGATACCATAGACAGTGTTTGCTTCGCTGAAGCCATAGTTGATATTGGCGCGAAGTGTCTGAAGAGGCACTTTACCTTGATGTTGGCGCTCTGTACGAGCGATGTCAGCACCACCGAGGCGACCACCACATTGGATACGAATACCTTCCGCACCCATTGCCATTGTAGTCTGCACGGCGCGCTTCATCGCACGACGAAAAGCGATACGTCGCTCAAGTTGAAGCGCCACGTTCTCAGCAACAAGTTGCGCAGAGAGATCCGGCCGCTTGACTTCTTGAATGTCGAGCATGATCTCTTTCTTGACCACCTTGTTGAGGCCATCCTTGAGCTTATCAAGCTCTGCACCTTTACGACCGATGACAACACCTGGACGAGCAGTGAAGATCTTCACGCGGATACGACCGGAAGCACGCTCAATGAAGATGCGTGGTACGGAAGCATAACGGAGCTTACTTGTAAGATAGGTGCGAATCTCGTGGTCTTCTTTGATGAAGCCAGGAAAATCTTGCTTAGACGCATACCAGCGTGAATCCCAGTCGCGGGTTACTGCAAGGCGGAAGCCGGTTGGATGAACTTTCTGTCCCATAATAAAATCGGTGTCGTGTTAACTTAGGCTTCGTCTGTGAGGACGATACGAATATTGCTTGTGGCCTTTTTGTAAGGATGCGCCGAACCGCGCGCTGCGGGACGGAAACGCTTAAACGTAGGACCTTGCTCAACGATTGCTGACTCGATTGTGAGCGCATCTGAGGAGAGGTTATTATTGTTTTCCGCGTTGGCGATTGCCGACTGAAGCGTCTTGCTTACGAGACGAGCCGACTTGCGCGGAATAAAGCGCAAGATTTCGACTGCTTCGGCAGCATTACGGCCTTGGATGGCACGGGTGATGTCACGCACCTTGCGGGGCGACATACGGGCGTATTTGGTATAGGCTTGGACCTGCATGAGATTCAGCTGTTTTGAAGTGTTTTTACGCGGGCAATGTCTCCCGCTAGAATGGTGGAGTCGTCGACGAGCTCAAGGATGAGTCCTGCAGAGCGGTCGCTACGAGATTCGATAATAATCAATTCGCCGATCGTTTGTACACCTCGCATCACGCGGCATACCATTCCGAGGCGCATACCTTGCTCAAGTCCACCGTCAAGAATGACGACGTCTGCGGCAAGGGCAGGAACCACGGTTGTGACCGTGGCTGCGTTCGGGCTGTAGATCGACTCTTTGACGAAAGCGGGAACTTCCGCACGCACAGCGCTACCGGCAACCAGTGCTCCAAAGAGGAACAGGCTAGCGAGCTTGGATAAGCGTTGTACGGACAAAAGGTGCATTACGTAATGAGTAGGTTTACTTATTTCTTGGCTGCGACGTGGCCCTTGAACGTGCGTGTCGGTGAGAACTCACCGAGCTTATGGCCAACCATATTCTCAGTCACATATACGGGCAGAAAGCTGCGGCCGTTATGGACGTTGAGGTTGAGACCAACGAAGTCAGGAGTGATCGTCGAACGACGAGACCAAGTTTGGATCGGCTTGCGATCGTTGTTGGCCTGAGCCGCAGCTACCTTCTTGGCAAGGTGCGGATCAACAAAGAAACCTTTTTTAATGGAACGAGACATAGCTAAAAGAGATTATTATTTTTTCTTGAGCTGACGACCGTTACGACGAACGAGAATCTGCGAGTTGGTTGGGTTTGCCTTCTTACGCGTTGGGAAGCCCTTCGAGAGTTGACCCCAAGGTGATTGCGGGTGACCACCACCAGAAGTGCGGCCTTCACCACCACCCATTGGGTGATCGACAGGATTCATCGCGACACCACGAACGCGTGGACGGCGACCGAGCCAACGGCTACGACCTGCTTTACCTAGGCTTTGGCCTTCGTGCTCGTGATTGCCTACTTCACCGATCGTTGCACGGCAACGAGAGTTGAGGTAGCGAATTTCACCGGAAGGAAGTTTCACAGTCGCACGCTCGCCATCAATCGAGATGAGCTGTGCGGATTGTCCCGCCGAACGTGCAATCTGAGCGCCGCGGCCCGGATGCAATTCAATCGCGTGAATCTTGGTGGCCGGAGGGATCACTGCGAGAGGCATGCTGAAACCGGGAGAGAACTCAACCCGCTCGCTGGCGTTGATGAGCTTGTCGCCCGCCTTGATCCCGCGAGGGGCAAGGATGTAGCGTTTCTCACCATCTGCATAGGCAAGCAGTGCGATGTTAGCCGAACGATTCGGATCATATTCAATTGCCTGCACGTTTGCTGGAATGTCCAGCTTGTCGCGACGGAAGTCGATGATACGGTAAGCGCGCTTGTGACCACCACCACGACGACGAGAAGTGATACGACCGTAGCAATTACGGCCCTTCTTCTTGTGATTGTAAGTCGTGAGCTGACGCTCTGGTTTCTTCTTGGAGACGTCAGCCTTGTTGCGTGTTAGAAAACGCTGGCCGGGAGTCAAAGGTCTGGATTTTACGAGTGCCATGATATGTAGGTCTCCTTCGTCTTAGACGAGTTCGATCTTATCTCCTTCCTTAAGGCTAACAATGGCCTTTTTGTGGCCACCCTTTGTGCCTGGACGGCCACGACGAGCGCGGTCTGTCTTAGCTTTGGGCTTCTTGTTAAGAATGTTTACGTTGGTTACTGTGACGTTGAATACCTTCTCCACAGCACGAGCGACTTCAGTGCGGTTAGCACGTGGGTTCACTTCGAAAGTGTATTGGTTCAAGTTAGCAGCGAGATTCGCAGCTTTCTCAGTAACGCGGAATTCGCGTAGAATATTATTTGCAATAATCATTACTGGCCTCCGTTTGCACGAGCGATGAGTGTTTCGATGCCCTTAGCGCTCACGATAATGTGGCGGTAGCGGACAACATCGAGAGTGCTGAGGTTACCTGCTTCAGCGAGGGATAGTCCATCGATGTTGCGAGCAGCCAGTGCAGCATTTGTTTCAAAAGCATCGTCGATGATCAACACCTTACCGCGCTTTGGCAGCACAGCAGTGAGCACCTGATTGAAAAGCTTTGTCTTCGGCTCTTTAACTTCAAAAGCCTCGATCACAGCAAGGCCGCCTTCAGTTGCGCGGTTAAACAGCGCACGCTGGAATGCAAGTGCCTTCATCTTGCTATTGATCTTTTGAGAGAAGTCGCGTGGCTTCGGCCCGTGAGCGATACCACCATGGCGCTGATGCGGCACACGGCGAGAACCTTGACGCGCAGTACCGCTGCCTTTTTGGCGAAACAGCTTCTTACCAGAACCGCGCACTTCTGCACGAGTCTTAGTACTAGCATTGCCTTGGCGTTGGTTCGCTTGGTGAGCGATAACTACCTGACGAAGTGCAGCAATGCCCTTGTCGTCGGTGAAAGCGGGAAACGTTGAGAATTCCTTCTCTTCGCTCTTTGTCCCGTCAGCTGAGTATACTTTAAGTTTCATCTGAGTATGTCCCTTCGATTACGCCTTGGAGGCTTTTGTTTTAATCGCAGTGCGGACGGTGACAAGGCCACCACGTGCGCCAGGAATGCTGCCCTTCACAAGGATCAGATTCTTTTCGGCAATCACTTTAACAACTTCAAGGTTCTGCACAGTGCGCTGTACGTCACCCATGTGACCAGGCATCTTTTTACCCTTGATGACGTGGCCGGGCCACTGACACATACCATAAGAACCACCACGACGGTGGAACATGGAACCGTGAGAGGCAGGACCACCAGCAAAACCGTAACGCTTCACAACACCTTGGAAACCACGTCCCTTGGATGTTGCAACCACATCGATTTTTTGGCCGGCTTCGAAGCGCTCAACTGTCAGCACATCGCCGAGGTTGAGTTCAGTGTCACCATTTGTGCGGAACTCGCTGAGTTCGGCAACTGGTGCCACACCTGCTTTTTTGAAGTGTCCAAGAGCGGCCTTAGTGAGGCGGTGCTCTTTTTGCTGACGGAAGCCAATTTGAATGGCGTCATATCCGTCCTTTTCAGTCGACTTGACCTGTGTAACTGGGCAAGGACCTGCTTCGATGACAGTAACAGGGATCATACGATTCGCATCGTCGAATACCTGTGTCATACCTATCTTTTTACCAAGTAGGGCTATGTTCATAATACTAATAGGCAGGTGGAACAGAATGCTCCGTTTACTAGACCTGCGTTAGTGGTTAAAATAAAATGTGATTGATCGCCTCAGATGGGAAGCGAGCGCCGGAAAAAAGAGGGAAATATCCGCCCCGTCAACCTCGTATTTTGAAAAAGTGCATAATTTTTAAAACCGTACAGATTAATTGCTGCCGAACGGCAGAGTCAGGCACTCTAAGGCGCTTTACAGATCATTGATTTGATACGCGAATAAACGGCTAGAAGGGCCTGCCAGTATACATCTAAAATGCTCACAATCAACGACTAGAATATATTATAAATTAAGCACTCTGAATGAATAACTTTCTCCGCGGGCTAGCGTGAACCAATACCAACAGTTTGATTACCGTGAAATCGGTGCGAATGGCCAATGCTCATTTATACCAATAAACTTTTACCCTCTCGGCTGAAATTCGTTATTTTTAGGCTCAGTAGATGACCCATCGCTGTTTTTTCCAATTCACGTATCTTTAAGGCGCGTTGATCGCGAATAGGCACTGGCAACCTGTTATACGAAAAAGCCCGCACACTTGCGTGCACGGACTTTTGTGAAATCAAAACCTATTGAGGCGCAAAAAGCACCTACACTCTCGAAAACTAAACGTTAATCGAGATATCAACACCAGCTGGGAGGTTGAGCTTTTTAAGCTCGTCCACGGTCGCAGCGGTTGGCTCGACGATGTCGATCAGGCGCTTGTGTGTGCGCACTTCAAATTGGTCCATGGACTTTTTGTTAACGTGCGGAGAGCGGTTAACTGTCAACTTTCCAATGTGAGTTGGAAGTGGCACTGGGCCAGAGACGCGAGCGCCGGAGCGCTTTGCAGTTTCAACGATGTCTGATGCAGACTGGTCGATGACGCGATAATCGAAGCCTTTGAGGCGGATACGGATACGTGGTGAGCTCATATATTGTACTTGGTTTGGTTAAGTTGGATTTTTTGAAAAAATCAGTTTTTTAGTTAAAAGTTGTTGGTTGTTGATTCTTAAAGTTAGCTCTCAAGTTTCAGGTCTCAGCTCTCAGCTCTCTAATACCGACCCCGGGTGGAGGTTTCTAGGATTGTGTTAACCACATTCGGCGGCACTTCTTCAAAGCACTCAGGCTCCATGCTAAAGGAAGCACGGCCTTTGCTCAATGAACGCATGATCGTCGAATAGCCGAACATTTCCACGAGAGGAACGAGGGCCGAAATAGAAATAAAGGAGGGCTTCGCATTGATATGCTGAATCTGCCCACGCCGGCGGTTCAAGTCGCCCATGATATCGCCCTGATAATCCTCAGGGGTCTCGACTTCGACATGCATGACCGGCTCCAGCAGAATGGGAGTGGCTTTTTCCATGGCATCACGAAACGCGAAGATCGCTGCCATTTTAAATGCAATTTCTGAGGAATCAACATCGTGGAATGAACCGTCAAACAATGTGACTTTACAATCGACCACTGGGTAGCCTGCGACTGTGCCATTACATGCGGCTTCGCGTAAACCATCGATTGCTGGTTTGATAAATTCTTTGGGTATCACGCCACCGACGATTTTGTCGACAACTTCAATGCCTGAGCCGCGCTCGAGTGGCTCAAGCTGTATGCGAACGTGGCCGTACTGCCCCTTGCCACCAGACTGACGAACGAACTTACCCTCGCCCTCAGATGGAGTCGTCGCTGTCTCGCGATACGCGATCTGTGGACGACCAGCCTCGGCGCCGACTTTAAATTCACGGAAGAGACGATCCTTAATGATCTCTAGGTGCAACTCCCCCATCCCGGCGATTAATGTCTGCCCGGTTTCTTCGTCGGAGCTGACAACAAATGTCGGGTCTTCTTCGGCGAGACGCTGTAAACCAAGTGCCATCTTCTCCTGATCGGCAGTGGTTTTAGGCTCGATCGACATCGAGATAACCGGCTCTGGAAATGTTGGTGGCTCTAGGCGCACGTCAAAGCCCTTAGTGCACAGTGTGTCGCCAGTCACGACATCGCGCGCACCGACCAGCGCACAGATATCGCCAGAATATGCAGTATCAATATCTTCACGGGCATCTGCCTTCATCACAAGCAAGCGTGAGATACGCTCAGTCTTACCCGTGCGCGGGTTGTGTAGCACCGATCCCTTAGAAATCGAACCAGAATAGACGCGAAAGAAAACCAACTTACCAACGTAGCCATCGTTCATCAACTTGAACGCGAGCCCAGCAAGCTTGGCACTGTCGTCGGGCTTAATCTCGACTGGGCGCCCCTGCTTGTCCTCACCTTCCATCGGAGGCAAGTCGAGTGGTGATGGCAAATAATTAACGACAGACTCCAGTACAGACTGCACACCCTTGTTCTTGAAGGCGCTGCCTGGCATCACTCCACAGAACTCAAGTGAGATGGTTGCGGTGCGGATTGCAGCACGGATATCATTCGCGGTAAGATCCTGACCTTCGAGATATTTATCTGCCAGACCCTCGTCAAAATCAGCGAGTGCCTCGATTAGCTTTTCGTGATATGCACTCGCCTGGTCGACATACTCGTCAGGAATATCAGTTAATTCAACCGACATGCCTGACTCATCTGCACTGTCATAAATAATCGCCTGCATGGAGGCGAGATCGATCAGTCCCTTGAAGTCCTCTTCAGCACCAATAGGAATAAAGATCGGGTGCGCATTCGCACCTAGGCGCTCGCGCATGGACTCGATGGCCGCGAAATAATCTGCACCCGTGCGGTCCATTTTGTTTACAAATGCAATGCGCGGCACATTGTATTTTGTCATTTGGCGCCAAACCGTTTCGGATTGCGGTTGGACGCCGGCGACGGCGCAAAATACGCCAACCGCGCCGTCGAGCACGCGCAGCGAACGCTCTACTTCAGCGGTAAAATCGACATGCCCTGGGGTGTCGATAATATTGATCTGGTTCTGAATGCCGGCATAAGGGCCGTGCTGATTCGTCCAGTTACATGAAATTGCGGCGGAGGTAATGGTGATACCACGCTCGCGTTCTTGATCCATCCAATCTGTAACCGCGCTCCCCTCATGTACTTCGCCCATTTTGTGGACGACGCCTGCATAGAAGAGGATGCGTTCGGTGGTAGTTGTCTTACCCGCGTCAATGTGTGCAGCTATGCCGATATTACGCGTATGCTCCAAGGGGAACTTACGCTTCGACGAGTTTACACTGGCTGACATAGTCGCGGACATTGAAAGGAAGAATGGAAAAGAACAAGGGGGCGAAGCAGGAGTCGAAACTACCAGCGCAGGTGAGCAAACGCGCGGTTTGCTTGAGCCATGCGGTGTGTTTCTTCCTTCTTCTTAACGATCGCGCCGGTGTTGTTGTAGGCATCGACGATTTCGTCAGCAAGTGCTTCGTTCATAGGAACGCCCTTGCGTTTGCGAGCAGAAGCTACCATCCAACGGAAGGCTAGGCTTTGCTGGCGCTCAAAAGAGACTTCGACCGGTACTTGATAAGTCGCACCACCCACACGGCGGCTCTTCACTTCAAGCTTTGGACGTGCATTCTCGAGTGCACCCATGACCAAATCAACAGGATCACCCTTGCCGATTTTTTCGCTCACACGCTCGAAAGCGTTGTATACGATGCGCTGAGCCACAGTGCGCTTACCGCGCTCCATGATCATGTTAACGAGATTGGTAACCAGTTCGCTATTATAGCGTGGGTCAGGAATGATTGGGCGTTTTACCGCTTGTCTACGACGTGACATAATAAAATACGTTTAAAGATTAATCCGCGGTTACGCCTTAGGACGTTTAACACCGTATTTGGAACGGCTGCGGCGGCGCTTTTCAACACCCACACAGTCAAGTGTGCCACGAACGATGTGGTAACGAACACCTGGAAGGTCCTTTACACGACCACCACGGACAAGAACGATGCTGTGCTCTTGGAGGTTGTGACCTTCATCGGGAATATAAGCGATGACTTCGATTCCATTAGTCAGGCGAACTTTTGCCACCTTACGGATAGCAGAATTCGGCTTTTTAGGTGTACGTGTCATGACCTGGACACAGACGCCGCGGCGGAATGGATTAGCGCGAAGTGCGGGTGACTTCGTCTTCTCCTTCTGCACAATACGCGGATTGCGGACGAGTTGATTAATTGTAGGCATTGAAAGTTTGAATCGCTGGATTTTGAGAAAGACGGCGAAAGTAGCGTTTTGAAAAAGCTGTGCAAGAATTATTCTTGCATTTTTTTCGCCGTCCGAATCGCGCTGCTTCGAGATTAATTATATTTGTGATTAAAAGGGGCGAGCGGCTGGTGATCCGCTCGCCCCGATTTAAAGGATGGACAGATTAGCTAGCTTCTTCGCCTTCGGCGTTTTCAGCGGCAGCTACTTCTGCTTCAGCGGTGGCTTCGGGGGCAGGAGCTACGACTTCTTCAGTCGGCTCTGGAGCTGGGATCGACACACCTTCGACTAGCTTTGCAGCTTCCTCAGGTGAGAGTTTCTCAACTTCTGCGCCGAGTGTATCGATACGTAGGTTACGGTATACTGGCAGACCAGTTCCGGCTGGAATAAGGTGACCCATGATGACGTTTTCCTTGAATCCCTTGAGTGAATCGACCTTACCCAATGTAGACGCATCGGTGAGGACACGTGTCGTTTCTTGGAAGGAAGCAGCCGAAATGAACGACTCAGTCTCAAGCGACGCCTTGGTGATACCGAGGAGCACTGGCTCACCCTCTGCAGGCATACCACCGGCATCTTCGATATGTTCGTTCGCACTCATGAATGTGAATCGGTCCACCTGCTCACCCCAGAAGAAATCAGAGTCACCTGGATCAGTGATACGGACCTTCTTGAGCATTTGCGAGATGATCACCTCGATGTGCTTATCATTAATAGTCACACCTTGTAGGCGGTAAACCTTCTGAATCTCAGCGATCAGATAATCCTGCACAGCCGATGGTCCGAGAATGTCGAGCACTTCGTGTGGATCCGCGCCACCCTCAGTGAGGTGCTGGCCGCGATGCACAAGATCGCCGACTTGGACAACCAGATGCTTACCGTGTGGGATGAGGTGCGCCTCTTCTTGATCTGTTTCCGGATCAGTAACGAGGAGCTTCTTCTTGCCACGGACAGTGCCATCGAGCGAAACGATACCGTCGATCTTAGCCATTTCGGCGGCTTCCTTAGGACGGCGAGCTTCGAAGAGCTCAGCGACACGTGGCAGACCACCAGTAATATCCTGTGTCTTAGATGCTTGACGAGGCGTCTTCGCGAGCATGGTACCCGGTGCAATTTCGTCGTCTTCATTGACGGCGACCTGCGCACCAGTCGGAATCGCATAGGTAGCAATCACCTTACCAGCATCGTCGAGGATCTCGACTTGCGGGTTGAGATCTTCCTTGTGCTCGATCACGACAGTCGCGATACGGCCCGTGGACTCGTCGAGTTCGCGCTTCACGGTGACCCCAGGGATCATTTCGTGGAAGCTAATACGACCCGCCTTTTCGGACAGAATTGGAATATTGTGCGGATCCCACATTGCAAGGATGTCGCCCTTATTGATGCTATCACCATCAGCAACGGTCAGAACTGATCCCACTACGATCTTGTAAACTTCTACTTCACGATCATCTGCATCCACGATCTGGACGGAGCCAGTCTTATTCAGCACGATGTTTGCGCCATCAGCAGTTTGCACGATACGAAGGCCACGGTATTTCACCTTACCTCCATTACGGATCTTAATTTCAGGATTCTTCAGAACACCCGACGCGATACCACCGATGTGGAAAGTACGCATAGTCAGCTGAGTACCCGGTTCACCAATCGATTGAGCAGCAATAATACCCACTGCAGAACCACGTTCAACCATCGCATTTGTTGCGGGGTTGATACCGTATTCCAGAGCTGTAATGCCAACTTTCTTACGAGTTGTGAGTGATGAGAGAACCTTAATCCGCTCAACACCTACGTCTTCAATCTTCTTCGCAGCTTGTTCAGAAATCAGCTCACCGTTCTTGACGATGATTTCATCTGGGTTGATTGGATTGCGTACATCATTAGACGAGCAACGGCCAACAATACGGTCGTAGAGGGAAACGATTTCGTCGTCACCTTCATAGATCGCGTGCTTCCACACACCATCACGATTGCCGTCATCATATTCTTCGATGATGCAGTCCATCGCGACATCACAGAGCTTACGTGTCAGGTAACCAGCATCCGCAGTCTTAAGCGCGGTATCAGCAAGACCCTTACGAGCACCGTGTGTGGAGATGAAGTATTCAAGAACGGAGAGACCTTCACGGAAGGAAGAGAGAATCGGACGTTCAATAATTTCACCGGACGGCTTAGCCATCAGACCACGAGTACCGCAAAGCTGACGAACCTGCTGCTTGTTACCACGAGCACCAGAATCCATCATCAAGTAAACTGGATTCACAGACTCCTTACCGCCATTGCTCTTGAGTTCATCGAACACGGCCTTGGCGATTTCGTCTGTCGTTCCTGTCCAGATATCGATGATCTTATTGTAACGCTCACCTTCGGTGATGATACCCTTGCTGTATTGACCCTCGACTTCTTCGATCTTAGCCCGAGCCTCACCAACAATCGCTGGCTTGCTTGGCGGAATAATCATATCGTCAATACCGATAGAGACACCAGCACGTGTGGCGACCTTGAAGCCCACATCCTTTAGGATGTCGAGTGTCTCAACCGTACGTGCTTTACCGACAGTCTTATACGTCTGCAGGATCAAATCACCCAACTTGCTCTTCGGCACTGGGAAATTAATGAAGCCGAGCTCATTTGGCCAGATAGTGTTGAAGATCACGCGACCGATCGTGGTGCGAATCAACTTCTTTTCGGTGTTACCATATGGAGTCTCTTCCTTGCCGAAGTCAGGATTGATGTAGTTAATCCAATCGTGGTCTTTAAACGCACCATCAGCAACCGCTGTTTCAACTTCGTCAGCGTCAACCAGCATTGAGAGACGCTTCCCTTCGACTGGCTTCTTAGGTGGATCCAATGTGAGGAAGTACGAACCGAGCACGATATCCTGCGACGGAGTCAGGATAGGATTACCACTGGAAGGCGAGAAGATGTTATGCGTCGCCATCATGAGGGTCTTCGCTTCCATCACTGCTTCGAGTGATAGAGGCACGTGGACCGCCATTTGGTCACCGTCGAAGTCAGCATTATATGCAGTACAAACGAGCGGGTGCACACGGATCGCATCACCCTCAATTAACACCGGCTCGAATGCTTGAATCGAGAGACGGTGCAAAGTAGGCGCACGATTCAAGAGCACTGGGTGCCCCTTAGTGACTTCTTCAAGAATATCCCAAACCTCTGGTGATTGCTTTTCGATCATCTTACGCGCACCACGCACGGTGTGCACGAAGCCGAGCTCCTTGAGGCGGCGAATGATGAATGGTTCGAAAAGAACGAGCGCCATCTTCTTCGGAAGACCACACTGGCTCAGCTTGAGTGAAGGACCAGAAACAATCACGGAACGGCCCGAGTAATCCACGCGCTTACCGAGAAGATTCTGACGGAAGCGACCTTGCTTGCCCTTCAACATATCGGAGAGCGACTTAAGCGGACGGTTGCCAGCGCCAGTGACTGCACGACCGTGACGACCATTATCAAACAGCGCGTCCACAGCTTCCTGCAACATGCGCTTCTCATTATTAATGATTACGTCTGGAGTCTTCAGCTGAAGCAGATTTTTCAGACGGTTGTTACGGTTGATCACACGACGATAAAGGTCGTTCAAATCAGAAGTTGCGAAACGACCACCTTCGAGCGGCACGAGCGGACGCAGGTCTGGTGGAATCACAGGAAGCACTTCGAGCACCATCCACTCAGGACGTGTGCCGGACTCCATGAAACCTTGAATTGTCTTCAAGCGCTTGGAAAGCTTCTTCTTAATCTGCTTTGAGCGTGTCGCGTGCATTTGCTCGTGGAGCTCAGCAACTGTGGACTCAAGCTCTACGCGTGAAAGCGCATCGCGAACCGCAGCTGCACCCATACGAGCGACGAAGGAATCTTCACCGTACTCATCTTGAGCTTGCAGATACTCCTGCTCGGTCAGCAGCTGGCGTTCTTCGAGTGGAGTCTTGCCCGGATCAATCACCAGGTAATTTTCGTAATAGATGACGCGCTCAAGGTTACGTGCGGTGATGTCGAGGAGCAGGCCAAGGCGACTCGGCATACTCTTCAAGAACCAAATGTGAGAAACAGGGACGGCGAGTTCGATATGGCCCATGCGATCGCGACGAACGCGAGACACGGTCACTTCAACTCCACAACGGTCACAGATTACACCTTTATATTTGATACGCTTGTATTTACCACAAGCACACTCGTAATCGCGCACAGGTCCGAAGATACGCTGGCAGAAAAGACCACCTGGCTCCGGCTTGAATGTACGGTAATTGATTGTTTCGGGGTTCTTCACCTCACCACGAGACCATTCACGAATGGCTTCTGGGGATGCGACAGATATGCCGACCTGATCGAAGGACTTAGTGGCTTCATAGCCAAGGATGTCGCGTGCTACTTCAGTGCTCATTTAATAAAACCTTTTTTTGAAATTTGCGTTTATACGATATCCTTATGCGTCTAACATGTTACGGGCAGCGAACTTGCCTTCCGAACTAAGACGAACATCTAGACAGAGACTTTGGATTTCCTTCATCAAAACGTTGAACGATTGAGGCGTGCCTGCCTGCAAACTATTGTCACCCTTAACCAGTGACTCATAGATGCGTGTACGGCCTGCGACATCATCGGACTTAACGGTGAGAAGCTCCTGCAGTGTGTAGGCTGCACCATAAGCTTCAAGGGCCCAAACTTCCATCTCCCCGAAACGCTGACCACCGTACTGTGCCTTACCACCAAGCGGCTGCTGAGTGATGAGGGAGTATGGACCAACCGCACGAGCGTGGATTTTGGATGCCACCAAGTGATTCAGCTTCAGCATATACATGTAACCGACCACGACTTCTTGAGCTAGCGGCTCACCAGTCTGACCATCATACAATACACTCTTACCAGTACTCGGTAGATTTGCTTCCTCAAGGTACTCACGAACTCGGGTTTCGCTGATACCGTCGAACACTGGAGTCGCCACCTTAATGCCGAGCTTCTTACAAGCCCAACCCAGGTGAGTCTCAAGGACCTGACCGACGTTCATACGAGACGGAACACCGAGCGGATTCAAGCAAATCTCAACAGGCGTACCGTCTGGCAAGTGCGGCATGTCTTCTTCAGGAACAACCTTAGCGACCACACCCTTGTTACCGTGACGGCCAGCCATCTTGTCGCCGACCTGCATCTTACGCTTCTTCGCAATGTAGACCTTCACGCTCTTAACCACGCCTTGATCTGCATCTTCACCAGTCTCAACACCTTCGATCTTGCGCTCACGATCATAGTCGAGCTCGTCAAACTTACCTTGGTAATTACTGACGATCTCCATGATCTTGATCTTAACCGGAGATGGATCGATCTCAATATGCTTGGAAACAGCAGCGAGGCGGCGAAGCAAGGTCTTGGTAATCTTACGATTTGCCGGAATGATCACTTCATCAGTATCACCATTCTTGACGTCGAGCGGAATCTTTTCACCCAACAGGATGTTCGACAATGCCTCAGTGAGATCTTCACGAAGCTTGTCACTCTGTGAGCGATATTCTTCGTTGATCTTCTTGATCTGACGGCGGCGATCTGAAGCAGACAGCTGCTCCGGCTCACCATCCACACGGGCGGAAACCTTCACGTCCATGATGATACCACGGACACCTGAGGGTACGACCAAGGAGGTATCCTTAACGTCTGCGGCCTTCTCACCGAAAATTGCACGCAGCAACTTTTCTTCAGGAGCGAGCTCAGTCTCGGACTTGGGAGTGATTTTACCAACGAGAATATCGCCAGGCTTCACTTCCGCACCGACACGAATCACACCGTCGTGATTCAGATCCTTCAGCGCTTCTTCACCCACATTAGGAATATCACGAGTGATTTCCTCCGGTCCGAGCTTCGTGTCACGCGCAGTGACTTCAAACTCATCCACGTGGATCGAAGTGAAGATATCTTCCTTCACAATCTTTTCAGAGATCAGGATCGCATCCTCGAAGTTGTAACCATTCCACGGCATGAACGCCACGAGAATGTTACGACCGATTGCAAGCTCACCATCATCTGTAGACGCTCCATCCGCAAGAACATCACCCTGCTTGACCGGTTGACCCTTAGCAACGATTGGCTTTTGGTTGAAGCATGTGCCGGCATTCGAACGCATGAACTTACGAAGGTTGTAGACGAAGATGCCCTTCTTGGCATCTGTCTTGAGCTCCTTCATTTTTGGAATTTCGCCATCCTTAGTCAGTACGATATGATTGGCATCGACAGTGGCAATGATGCCATCGATGTCAGCAATCTCGACTGTCTTAGAGTCGATCGCTACACGGCTTTCAATACCAGTGCCAACAAACGGCGACTCGGATTGTAGCAGCGGCACACCTTGACGTTGCATATTCGATCCCATTAGCGCGCGATTCGCATCATCGTGCTCAAGGAATGGAATGATACCCGCAGCAACAGAAATCAACTGCTTCGGCGACACATCCATGTAGTTCACATCTTTGCCTTCAACTTCGAGCACTTCATCGCGGTTACGGCAAGTCACACGACCAACGAAGTTGCTATTTTTATCGAGCTCAGAATTCGCCTGCGCAATCATGTGCGGCTCTTCTTGGTCGGCGTTTAGATATTCTACTTCATCCGTTACATGACCATTCACTACCTTGCGGTAAGGCGTTTCAATGAAACCGAATTCATTGATGGTTGAGTAAAGTGAAAGCGAGTTAATCAGACCGATGTTTGGACCTTCTGGTGTTTCAATCGGGCAGATACGGCCATAGTGAGATGGATGAACGTCACGCACCTCGAAACCGGCACGCTCACGATTCAAACCACCCGGTCCGAGAGCAGATAAACGACGCTTGTGAGTCAGCTCAGCAAGCGGATTGATCTGGTCCATGAACTGAGAGAGCTGACTACGCGCAAAAAAGTCGCGAATCACAGTGCTCAAAGCCTTCGGGTTGATCAGCTTCTGCGGGGAAATCGAGTCGACGCTCTGATCATAAAGCGTCATGCGCTCTTTGACCAAGCGCTCTGTGCGAGCAAGACCGACGCGACATTGGTTCGCCAAGAGCTCACCAACTGTACGCACACGACGACTGCCTAGGTGGTCAATATCGTCGAGCATACCATCACCACGCTTGAGGCGTGTGAGATACTTAGTCGCTTCGACCACGTCTTCTGCGCCAATGACGCGGAAGTCCAAATCGGTGTCCATCGCAAGCTTCTGATTGAGCTTGTAACGGCCCACACGACCGAGGTCATAACGGCGTGGATCTTGAAAGAGGCGTTTTAGCAATGCCTTGGCATTTGCAGTTGTGGGCGGCTCACCAGGGCGAAGGCGTTTGTAGATATCCTTAAGCGCTTCTTCCTCATTTTGAGTCGGGTCTTTTTTGAGGCAGCGAATGATCGCACCATCGTCGACTGTAGTGTCGATCGTGACGACCTTCTTCAGACCAGCCTTTTCGAAGGAACGGACGATCGTCTTAGTGAGCGGCTCAAAGGCACGAGCTAAGACAACACCCTTGTCGGCATCGACGATATCTTCGGTCAGTACAAGATTGGAGACCGAGTCGCGCTTCAATGCGTCTGCGACTGTAATTTCATCCAACTCGTAGAAAAGATTAAGAATCTCCGCATCCGAACTGTAGCCCATCGCACGTAATAATGTCGTGAGTAGGAACTTACGGCGACGGCGACGGCGATCGAGGTAGACATAGAGCAGATCGTTTTGATCGAACTGCACTTCTAGCCAAGTGCCACGGTCAGGAATAATGCGGAATGCATGCAATACCTTACCGCTAGTATGTACGCTCTCTTCGAAAGCGATACCAGGCGAACGGTGAAGTTGGCTAACAATAACGCGCTCAGCACCGTTAATGATAAAAGAACCACGCTCAGAGATCATCGGCAGTTCACCCATGTAGATCTCTTCGTCTTTGATGTGGTCTTCTTCGCGCAGGCGAAGTTTGACGTACAGCGATACCGAATACGTGACGCCTTCGCGAATCGCTTCGATTTCAGTTTCGCGTGGTGGCGTTACGTTGTAGCTGACGTATTCGAGATGGCAGCGACTGTCATAACTCTCAATGGGGAAGACCTCGGAAAATACGGCTTCGAGACCCACTTGTTTACGTTGAGTGGGGGCCAGTTCCATCTGGAGGAATTCCGTGAAGGAATCGATCTGATTTTCAATCAGATTGGGTGGCTGGATAACTTCCTTGAGTTGACCGAAATTAATGCGTTTTGACATAGAGCGGATGTCCGATGACGGTTAAAAAGAGTGTGGTGACGAACGTGTGCCGATACGAGATCGGCTAAAAGACAAAAACAGTTAGGCAAGGCTCACCCGATTTGGGTGAGCTTACCTAACTGTGAAAATTGTGGGCTATTGAATATAAGCGAGGATGGTATCCGTTACTTCAATTCAACTTTGGCTCCAGCAGCTTCGAGCTTCTTCTTGATCTCTTCAGCTTCGTCCTTAGTAGCACCTTCCTTGACTGGCTTAGGTGCACCTTCTACGAGGTCCTTAGCTTCCTTCAGACCGAGGCCTGTGATCGCACGAACTTCCTTAATGGAAGCGATCTTGTTATCGCCAGGAGCTACGAAGATGACGTCAAACTCGTCTTTTTCTTCTGCAGGAGCATCGCCACCCCCAGCAGGGCCAGCAGCAGCAACAGCTACAGGAGCAGCAGCGCTAACGCCCCACTTGTCTTCGAGTTCTTTAACGAGATCAGCTACTTCAAGCACTGTTTGTGCGGAGAGCCATTCTACTACTTGTTCTTTAGTGATATCTGCCATGATGTTTTACCTTTCAATTGGTTAGCGCCCCAACTGTAGGGACATTTAAGAGGGGAATTCCTCCTAACCGGATTATTTGGGTTGTTGTTGGTCTCCGACCGATGAGATCGGCGACCAAAATTTGTTGAATGATTTTAGATTATTAGCCGTTTTCTGCGCGGGCCTTTGCCTGCAGAACATTGACGAAACTTTGAGGAACTGCGTTGACGATACGAACGAAGCCAGTCGCAGGTTGTGTAAGCAGTCCGAGGAGCTGCGCACGAAGCGACTCGAGGCCTGGAAGTTTCGCAAGAACAGCGATCTCTTCTTTGGTAAGTGCCTTCTCGTTAAGGATACCGGCCTTCATATCGACCTTCTCCTTCTTCTTGAAGAACTCACCGACCGCTTTTGCGACACCGGATGGGTTGTTACCACCCACGATGATAGCAGTTTGCCCAGTGAGGTGCTCGCTGAGATCAGGGAGTTCCTTAGAAGCGGCTGCAACACCGAAGATGCTGTTTTTGATTACGTGGAACTCAGCATCGTGCTCAGAGAGTGATGCACGAAGCTCTGCAATTTCTTCCACTGTGATACGCTCGTAATTAGCGAGGTAAACGTAATCGGACTTGTCGAGGTGGGTGTTCACCTCTTCAACGAGATATTCTTTTTCGGGTCTCATGTGATGTCTGTCTCCTTAGATTTTGTTATAAGGTGCAGCGTCAACAGCGATGCCGGGGCTCATTGTAGAGCTGAGTGCGATCGTCTTGATGAACTTACCAGTTGCGCTTTGAGGGCGTGCGTCTGTGAGTGCTGCAATCGCAGCCTCAGCATTTTCTTTAACTTGCTCAGGAGTGAACGAGCGCTTGCCGACAACAATTGCGACATTTGCAGTCTTATCCATCTTGAACTCGACACGACCCGCTTTCACGAGCTTGATGCCTTCTGCGATATCGTCAGTCACGGTGCCGGACTTTGGATTTGGCATAAGGCCACGAGGTCCTAGCACACGAGCTACTTTACGGACGCTCTTCATGGCGCTAGTGGTGGAGATTGCGACATCGAAGTCAGTCCATCCACCAGTCACCTTTTCGATGAGATCTTCCAAACCGGCTTCTTCTGCGCCAGCGGCAAGCGCCTCGTCTGGATTTTCAGTGAACACGATAACGCGCACAGTCTTACCGCTACCGTGAGGAAGCTGAAGTGTGCCGCGCACCATCTGGTCACTCTTACGAGGATCGACAGTGAGATGAGCGTAGAGCTCGACAGTTTCGTCGAACTTCGCCTTCGGTAGTTTGTTTAGTAACGCAGACGCTTCATCGACCGAGTAGGTCTTTTCCAAATCAACCATTTCGGCTGATTGGCGATAGCGCTTGCTTCCCTTAATTTGCTGGGTGGCCATAGTTATTAATAGTTATTGGTTAAAAAATGATTAGCCTTCGACTTCGAGGCCCATCGAGCGAGCTGTACCCGCGATGATCTTGATAGCTGCTTCCTCATCCGTCGCATTGAGGTCATTTTTCTTGATCTCAACAATCTCGAGGATCTGTTTGCGAGTGACCTTACCGACTTTATCACGGTTTGGTATACCAGAGCCTTTTGCAATACCAGCGGCCTTCTTCAGCAGTACAGCCGCAGGTGGTGATTTTAGGATGAAACTGAAAGAGCGGTCTGCATAGACTGTAATGACGACAGGGAGGATCATACCCGCCTGGTCTTTAGTCTTAGCATTGTACTCCTTACAGAAGCCCATGATGTTTACACCCTGTGCACCGAGAGCTGGGCCAACCGGAGGGGCTGGATTAGCTGCACCTGCAGGCAGTTGTAAGCGAATTTGTCCTATTACTTTTTTAGACATGGCTGTATTTAGCTTTCTTCTGTTCTCTGGACTTGCCAGTATTCAAGTTCAACAGGCGTGAATCGCCCGAAAATAGATACGGAAACCTTGAGCTTACCCTTATCAGGGTCGATTTCCTCGATTTTACCAACTAGGTTCATAAATGGACCATCGTTGACCTTAACCATTTCACCGATCTCGTATTCGATCTTAGGCTTCTCTTTGCCTTCGGCTTCTTGGACTTGGTTGATAATGCGATCAATCTCACTCTTCTTGAGCGGATTTGGGCGATCATTACCAACAAAATTGATAACACCATGCGCTTCACGGACGAAGTACCACGGTTTTTGCAACAGGTTGCCGTCATCATCATACAGGCGCATATTAACGAAAATATAGCCTGGATAAAATTTACGCGTAATAGTCTTCTTTTTACCACTCTTTACTTCCGTTACGGTCTCGGTAGGCATCAAAACCTCAAAGACGTAGTCCTCCATCTCCTCGACAGCTATGAACTTATCGAGGTACTTCTTTGCCTTACCCTCTTGATTAGAAAGAGTTTGTATGGCGAACCAATTGGGACCTGAGAATGAATTAGACATATTTACGTCTGGATCTTAAAAAATTTAAAAGTGCCGGAAATCGGCAAAAGTTTGGCGAAGTGCTACTGTACCCAAGAGGTTAGAAGCTCCACACCATTCATAAGCGAAAAGTCAGTGAGTGCGATAAAGGAGCCAAGAATTGCAGTTGCGAGCAGGACAACGATCGTCGAGTCGCGCAGTTCAGTCTTGCTTGGCCATGAAGCCTTTTTGAGCTCGGTCATCGTCTCTTTGTAGAAAAGACGGATGCTTGTAAATGGATTTTTCATTTGTGTAACAAAGTGGCAGGAGAGGAGGGACTCGAACCCCCAACTTACGGTTTTGGAGACCGTTGCTCTACCAATTGAACTACTCTCCTGTGTATTTTTGGACTTGAAGTTCTGATTTAGACAGCAAAGCCGAGGGCCCTATTGGAGCCCTCGGCAGAAACTGGAATCGATCTATCTTAGGTTACTTAGTCACCTCAGTGATGCGACCGGCACCAATGGTGCGGCCACCTTCGCGAATCGCGAAACGCTGACCTGGCTCCATAGCGATCTTCTTGCCGAGCTGGATATCAACTGTAAGATTATCACCAGGCATAACCATCTCAACACCCTCTGGGCACTTGATGATACCTGTCACGTCAGCTGTTCCGAAGAAGAACTGTGGACGGTAGCCGTCGAAGAATGGTGTGTGACGACCACCCTCATCCTTGGAAAGGACATAAAGCTCAGCCTTCGCATCAGTGTGTGGAGTGATTGTGCCTGGAGCAGCGATCACGTGACCACGCTCGATAGCTTCCTTATCAATACCACGGAGAAGGATACCAACATTGTCACCAGCCATACCTTGATCGAGTTGCTTACGGAACATTTCAACACCTGTGACAGTTGTCTTTTGTGTGTCACCAAGACCGACAATTTCGATTTCTTCGCCGACCTTAACAACACCGCGCTCGATACGACCGGTTGCAACTGTTCCACGACCTGTGATCGAGAACACGTCTTCAACAGACATAAGGAGTGGCTTGTCGATTTCACGAGCAGGCTCAGCAATGTCTGTATCAATTGCATCCATGAGTGCTGTAACAGCTTCTGCACCACCTGGCTTACCTTCGAGGGCTGCAGTCGCAGAACCACGAACGATAGTGATGTCATCACCAGGGTAGTCGTATTTAGAAAGAAGGTCACGAACTTCCATTTCGACGAGCTCAAGAAGCTCTTCGTCATCAAGAAGGTCAACCTTGTTCAACCAAACAACGATGGTAGGAACACCAACTTGCTTAGCCAACAGGATGTGCTCGCGAGTCTGTGGCATCGGGCCATCAGAAGCAGAGACAACAAGGATCGCGCCGTCCATTTGTGCGGCACCTGTAATCATGTTCTTAACGAAGTCAGCGTGACCTGGGCAGTCAACGTGTGCATAGTGACGTCCTTCAGTTTCGTATTCGACGTGAGCAACAGCAATCGTCACTGTCTTAGTCGCGTCACGAACAGTGCCGCCCTTAGCGATATCAGCATAAGACTTGAACTGAGCAAGGCCCTTGTCTGCTTGAACCTTAAGAATAGCAGTCGTTGTAGTTGTTTTACCGTGGTCAATGTGGCCAATTGTGCCGACGTTGACGTGTGGTTTAGTTCTTTCGAATGTTTCCTTAGCCATGATTGATGTTATTTAGTGTTAAGAGATTGTTATTGATGTTTATACTGGAGCCCTCGAGCGGGATTGAACCGCCGACCTCATCCTTACCAAGGATGCGCTCTACCACTGAGCTACAAGGGCGCATTAGCAAAGACTGTGAAAAGAGCTATTCCATTAGCCACACAGAGAGCGTGGAAAAATGAAAGTCCGCGAAAATGCTCCCCGCTACTATGCCCGTCAACACTAATTTCAAAAAAATCGACGCTTGCACGAAAGCCCTCATTTACGGGCTTTGCGCCCCCTTCGCAGACACGAAATTACATTCTCCAACAGGTAGCTCACTGTAGTGAGCAAAATAACTGATCCGCCACTGGCTAAATCCAGCGAAAAACTAAGCCTCTAAGGTGTGAAAGCAAAGACGATATTGGGTAAAGCCCCCACCAGAACATCTGCCAGGAACTCTCTTCTCGGACGCCAGTCATCGCTGTTGACAGAGCCAACCGCCCGATTGCCAACACCATCTCTACAAACCATGGTCCGCACACCTAGCGAGTGCATCCTTTCTCGACATGTGTCGCCCGAGCGGAATTAAAGCAGATTACTGCCCCAGTCCAAAGGCAGCGTGCACGACGCGCGTCGCCTCTTCAGCATCTTTAGAATCGATGCCGACAGAAATCTTAATCTCGGAAGTACTAACTAGCTGAATGTTCACACTCGCTGCAGCCAATGCATCAAACAACTTTGCCGCCACCCCTGAGTGCGAGCGCATACCAACCCCCACCACTGATACTTTGGCAATATCATTGGCCTCAAATAGCTTACCACTCGCTTCATCTGGAAAAGAAGAGGTCACCACTTTCTCCGCGCGATAGATATCCTCACGCGGGACGGTAAACGTCATATTTGCCTTACCATCACGGCCGATATTTTGCACGATCATATCGACGCTGATGTTGGCATCAGCCAACGCCTTAAACAGCTTTGCTGCTGTCCCAGGTCGGTCTGGCAAATCACTTGCAACAATCTTTGCTTGATTCTTATCCAGTGCAACGCCGCTCACGACGACGTCTTCCATAGAGGCTGCTTCTTCTTTCACAATAGTTCCTGGGTTGTTATTAAAACTGGAGCGGACTTCAAATATGACATTAAATTTTTGCGCAAACTCGACTGCACGATTTTGCATCACCTTTGAGCCACTACTAGCAAGTTCGAGCATCTCTTCGTAGGAGATTTCATCCAACTTAGTGGCATTAGGCACGATGCGCGGATCGGCCGTGTACACGCCATCGACATCGGTACAAATTTGGCAAAGGTCGGCCTTCATGGCTGCTGCAATCGCGATTGCACTGAGATCTGAGCCACCCCGCCCAAGGGTGGTAATCTGCCCTTCTGCTGAATGCCCTTGAAACCCGGCGAGAATTACCACTTTCCCCGCATCCAACTGAGCCTGAATATCGCCACCTGAGATACTAGTAATACGGGCACGCGTGTGCACCGGGTCTGTTAAAATTCCTGCTTGCGCACCCGTGCGCGATACCGCGGGCACTCCAAGCGAGTGCAAGGCCATTGCAGTCAAAGCAATCGTCTCCTGTTCTCCAACCGTGAGCAACATATCCATCTCACGATCATCAGGGGTTGGGTTCAGTGCCTTAGCGCGCGCAATCAAATCATTAGTCACCCCTGAGCGAGCAGAAACCACCACGATCACTTGATTTCCTGCGTCACAGGTCTCTTTCACCCGACGTGCTACATTCTTGATGCGATCGACGTCGCCGACTGATGTGCCGCCGTATTTTTGAACGATGAGTGCCATTGTGTAAAAGTGCTAAAAAATTTAAAAGCTGTTCCGAGGGATGAATTGGCGACAAGACACGCCGCTTAGCCACCATGAACAAGCATGCATGTGGGATAGCGAATACAAGGCGGCGCAAGTTTCAAGAACAGACTTTAGTAATGCCGACCAGCACCCATGCCCACTCGCAGGCCAAACACCGCGACATAGGCCCAATGACTTTGATTGAATCTACTACACGATTCTCCAGAGCAGTTGAATCGGGATCAACTGTGAGTATTTAATCACCTGAAGCACTCGTTGGCCTCTTGGAAATTATATACTTTAACTGGGATCAAAGATTCGGAAACTCACTGGTTGATCGACTACGACAGACTCCGCACTCAATGCCGCCTTTGCCTCAGCGACTGCCTTTTCATTGCTCTGATGGGTCGTTAACATTAGCAATGCCGTGCCATCGGCCAGCTCCTTCTGGTTTACCGTCGCAAAACTAATGTGATGCGCAGCGAGAGTATTGGAGATTTTCGCCAACACTCCCTCTTCATCTTTCACATGTATGCGCAGGTAATAGCAACCGGAAAGATCATCGGAAGCCGCAAGCTCGAGCCCATCTGCGAGTTGGCGATACACCTGCTCATCCTCTTCAGAGATCACTGGCTTAGGTGCGCCTTGCAGCATGAAGACCGCATCCGCAATATCGCTGATCACCGAACTAGACGTCGCATCCTGTCCTGCGCCTCGGCCGATGAGTACGGTCGTACCGACCACATCGCCAGTCACACTCACACCATTATACACCTCATCGACTCCCGCAATCACTTCTGACTTTGCAATCAATGCTGGATGCAACCGCACAGACAATTTGTTGGCTTCAAAATCGCGAGCAATCACCGCCAAAAGCTTGATCTTGTAGCCCAACTGACCCGCGATCTCGATATCTGTCCCAGAAATATCGCGGATTCCTTCACAAATGATTGCATCCAGTTTTACCCACTTACCATGCGCGAGATACGCAAGGATGACCGCCTTGTGCGCGGCATCGATACCATCGAGGTCGAGTGCTTCATCTGCCTCCACATAGCCCAAACGACGTGCGTCGCCCAATGTTTCTTCGAAGCTCAGGCCTTCACGTTCCATACGCGTGAGTATGTAATTGGAGGTGCCATTAAGAATCCCAAAAATCAGCTTAAATCGATTCGCGACCAAGGCTTCTCGGATGGTTTTAATGATCGGAATACCACCAGCGACAGAGGCTTCATAGAAATAATGCCCACCATTTTCATTCGCAATTTTGAATAATTCTTCTCCGTGCTCGCAGATCAATGCCTTGTTCGCAGTGACTACGATCTTGCCCTGTTGCAACGCGCGACGCGTCCACTCCAGCGCCTCATCCGTGCCCCCCATTAATTCGCAAACGATATCAATCTCGGGATTGTCGACCACGCGCGACGGATTGTCTGAGTAGGACTCAGTGGGGACCGCTACCTCACGCTTGGTCGAGAGATTCTTAACGACCACTTCGGTGATATCAAGCTGAGCACCGAGGCGAAACTCCAAGGCCTGGCGATTGTTTTCGATATTTTTCCAGACGCCCTGGCCAACGACGCCGAAACCAAGTAGACCGATACGGATAATGCGCTTTTGTGACATATAAAGTGTTGAAAGTAAGAGTAAAAACTAAAGTGACGCGAGCGCGTCCGTGGATGGGTGGGTAGATGAAACAGAATACCCGAAACGCCACAGACAATATGAGCTCTGATAAGTTTCAAGGGTGAAACAGACATTCTTACCGACTGCGATAGCCAGCCAAAGCTAAAACTGCTGCAGATTTTCAATCCTGACACGCTGCTCTTTTTCAGAACCAGGGATAAAGTATGCCGAAGTACCGGCTAGTTCCGCACGCACGACAACAATGCCATGCCCTTCCACCTCGAATGAGCCGTCTTCTGCCGCAAATGCAGCGCCTAGCAAAAATTCGGCAGTGTCCATCACCAACAAATTCGCATACGCGACTGCATAGGCATTCCAATCAGTCGGCTCGGCAGGTCTGGATTCTGCAACAACCTTCGCCTCAATATAACGATTCTTTGCATCAAAATAATGCTTAGCTAATTCCGCATATGCATAATAATGGGCCTGCAGTGACTGCAGCCAGTTCAAAGTCACTCGCACTTCTTGATAAAGTACGTTGTCAGATTGTAACTGGTCTGCCTGCTGCACTAGTGCCTGATTATCTAACTCAATCTTATCAGCGATAAAACTAAGCCCTCGCTCAATATTATCTAACTTTATTGCGCCAAACAAATACTGATACTCGTTGAATCGTCCACGATCACTTTGGAATTTCTGCAAGCGATTGTTGCCCATATCGATGTCATTCACCAGCACCGCTGGAAATGCTTCAGGCAACTTCTCCAAGCTCGCCAACAGTTGAATACCGTCGGCTGCAGATACGCCTGCTAGCGCAGATACCTGAGCAGGTGGTTCGGTACGATTTGTCATCTTGTACTCGAACAGCACGCGCTGACGCTCAATACGCTCACGAGCTGTAGCGCTCAGTTTCTCAACGATTAACACCTCTACAATCTCTACACTGCTTGGTGGTAATCCATCATAGCGCAACACTCCCTTGGTCATCGGAACTGGCTCCGGCACTGCATCATGGGGAGGGTCCGCGGGTATGTTGCCTTGCGAAGGCGCATCAGAACATCCCACCACCCCGAAACTACTCACCCACATTAGGAGTGCCACGAACCATCGTAATCGAATCATGCAACTTATAGAAAACAGACGGCCCACATAGGTCAATACCCTGTCATTGCAGCATTTATTTCTTAAAACTATTTTCTTTACCTTGTAGCATACGTGCAATGTTGGAGCGGTGGCGTACCACTATCAATACCGCTAAGACACTACCTAGAGTAAACCGCGGATCTCCCACTCCGTACAAAACATACGCACTCACCGCGAGGCTGACAGCAAACAACATTGAAGCGATTGCGACCAAACGTGTACTGTAAAAAATCGCCGCCCAAACCGCGACTCCGATCAATAACACCGAAGGCATGATCACCACCAAGCCACCCATGGTGGTTGCCACTCCTTTGCCCCCTTTAAATTTTAGAAATACTGAGAAGCTATGGCCCAAAATCGAAGCGATCAAACCGATGATACCAAGCTTGAGCCCTAATTCGCCACCAAATACTACGATCGGCCAACCAGCAGCGATGCCTCCCTTAAGCGCATCCAAGGCAAATACAATGTTACCAAATTTCGAACCCAGAGCTCGAGTCACATTGGTTGCACCCGGGTTGCCACTGCCATACGTAAGGATGTTAACGCCTTGGCTGCGCGCGACGATCACGGCAAAGCTGATCGCGCCTAGCAAATAGCCAACGATTGATACGATCGTAATGTTGATACTAGTCATGAGGAGGGATCTTTGTTGTTGGTTGCGAGTTGTTGGCTGCCGCAGTTACATCCCTAACAACAAGCAACAAACAGCACCCGCTAAAGACGGATCACACGGTACTTCTCGATCGCATCATTTTCGATGATCTTCTTAGCCGCCGCCTCAGAGGGCACACTGTCGAGCTCGAACACACTGACTGCGAAGTCAGCATCTTGGCCGCGACTCAATGACATGTTGGCGATATTCACCTTATCTTCACCGAGTGTAACGCCAATAAAACCAACGATACCTGGCACATCCTTGTTTTTTAGAACAAGGAGCGTCGCGTCCGTATTTACTTCTACCCCGTGGCCGTCAATTGTGACAATGCGAGGAGTCTGGTTCTTACCAACCAACGTGCCGCCAATTGTACGTGTCTTGCCGCCATTGCAGGAGACTTCGACTTCAACTAACTCAGTAAATTCAGCGTGCGCGGAGCTCTTAATCTGCTCCGTCTCGATCCCGAGTCGGGCGATCTTCTTCGGAGCATTCACATCATTCACATTTTCAGAGATCTCGCGCAAATAGCCGCGCTGAATCGCGTAAGTCAGTGGCAATGTATCCAGCTCAGTAATTTTACCAAAGTAGCGGATCGTGATTTTCTCAACCCCTTCAGGTGCGAGTTGCTGAGAGAATGTGCCTAGCTTCTCGCCTAGGGTCATGTACGGCGCGAGCTGCTCGAGTGCCTTAGGATCGAGTGATGGCATATTCAAAGCATTACGCACCATCTCCCCCTTCAGGGCTTCGATCATTTGTTTCGCCACGTCAATACCGACATTCTCTTGAGCTTCTTGAGTGGATGCTCCGAGGTGTGGTGTGAGTACCAAATTCTCGATCTGGCGCAGTGGGCTGTCTTCAGCGGGTGGCTCGTCTTCATAGACATCCAACCCTGCCGCGGCGACTTTACCGGAGTTGAGCGCTTCAATCAAAGCACCTTCGTCGATGATTCCGCCACGTGCACAATTATATACCCGGACGCCGTCTTTCATGCGGCCAAACGCATCCGCGTTGAGCATATGCTTAGTGTCTGCAGTCAGCGGCATGTGGACAGTGATATAGTCAGCGTTCTCAATCACTTCGTCGAGGGTCGCCTGCTTCACGCCTAGTGTCTTCGCACGCGACTCTGTTAAATATGGATCATATCCAAGCACATTCATGTTAAAAGCCTGTGCGCGCTTGGCGACTTCAGCACCAATACGCCCCATTCCAAGTATACCGAGCGTCTTACCATTGAGCTCAGAACCAGTGTAGAGTTTACGATCCCATCGTCCTGCCGTCATACTCGCAGCAGCTTGCACGATCGGGCGTGTGCCAGCGAGCATGTGCGTAAAGGTAAGCTCAGCAGTCGCCAGCGTATTACCCGTCGGCGTGTTCATGACGATCACACCGCCGTCGGTGGCAGCTTCGATGTCGATATTATCGACACCCACACCAGCGCGGCCAACAACTTTTAGTTTCGGCGCAGCAGCGACCACCTCAGCAGTCACACGCGTATCGGAACGCAAAGCAATCGCATCGACGTCCTTGACGAGTTCGAGGAGCTGCTCAGGAGAAGAGCCATAAGCTTCAATTACTTCAAAACCTGCTTCAGCTTTGAATAAATCAACACCAATGGGAGAGATACGGTCTGCGACTAATATTTTCATAGGAAAAAGCGCAGCAGTAAATTTCTTTGACTCTGAATTGCAACGAAAAGAAGTGATTTCCCGAATGTTCTTTTTTTTCAGACCTATCTCATCCACACAACTAGACCTTCGGACTGTGAATATGGAGGCACCATCTACACACAAATTTTAAGGCACTATAACACTTTCATTTATAACGCAATAACGTAAATATAAATTTCTTAAAAAGCGATATTTACGTTGTCAGGCAGCTTGTTCTCAGTACCCTGGTTATTTAGTGATGAGTCGTCTATTAAAGCCCATACTTTACATGAAACTCGGCTGCCCATGGTGCCGCGAAGCACTCTCCTTTTTCAACTCCCAAGGCGTCGACCTAGATCTACGGGATGTGGATGCCGATACCAAAGATATGGCAGCGATGGTCTCGATCAGTGGCCAAAGTAAAGTGCCGACCTTCGAGTACGATGATTTTGTCGTAGCCGACTTTTCAGTAGATGAATTCCTCGCCGAGCTGAACGAATTCCCTGAAGTACGCCACAACTTAGGCATTGGCGACAGTGAGAACTAGTAGTGATCCAAACTAGATCCGTGATAATGGCGCTCAGCCAAACTGGACAAAGGACTAAATCTGCACTCATCGGATGGATCCAAGCCTCCACTTAAACAGCCACCTCACCGCCTAAAAAATAGGGTCTCGCTGCGCCGAACAACCGGAACGTGAAGGCCACAAGGAGTTTACCTCATTTATTAGCATTGCCCAACACTCCAATAGCGACCATTCATTCTGCTGCATATGAAGTCCCTTGTATTTACGAATGAGTTTCCACCCAATATTTATGGTGGCGCAGGTGTTCACGTCGACTATCTAACTCGCGAACTTGCCAAATTAGTAGAGGTCGACGTGCGCTGCTTCGGCGACCAAGCATTAACATCACCGAACCTAACCGCCACCGGTTTCCAAGCCGACCAGAGCGGCTATGCCTGCCCCGATAAACTCAAGGGCGTCTTTAGCTGCCTCCAGCAAGGGCTCGATTTTAATACCGCGGGGACCGATGCCGACATCGTTCATTGCCACACTTGGTATACCCACATGGCTGGTATTCTCTGCAAGCTCAATTACGGTATACCGCTGGTCTTGACTGCGCATTCACTCGAACCCCTCCGACCCTGGAAGCGCGAGCAACTCGGTGGCGGCTATGACTGCAGCAGTTGGATCGAAAAAACCGCGATCGAAATGGCTGATGCAGTAATATGCGTCTCCGAAGGAACTAAATCCGACGTCATGCAACACTTCAACGTCGACCCATCGAAGCTCCACATTATTTACAACGGCATCGATCCTGACGAATATTACAAGCAAGACGCCACTGAAGCACTTGACCGCTTCGGCATCGATAAAGAGGAACCCTACGTACTTTTCGTCGGCCGTATCACTCGCCAAAAAGGCATCATCCATCTCGTCGAAGCAATCAAGCACATGCACCCTGGCTATCAAATCGTGCTTTGTGCAGGTGCACCAGACACACCTGAGATTGCCGAGGAAATGCGCGTCGCCGTCGAAGCTGCCAAGCAAGAGCGCGAGGGCATCTTCTGGATCGACGAAATGGTCGACAAGCCCACGGTGATCAAGCTCTACTCGGGTGCGGACGTCTTTTGCTGCCCCTCCGTTTATGAGCCATTCGGTATCATTAACTTAGAGGCGATGGCCTGCGAAACTGCAGTCGTAGGTTCTGCAGTGGGCGGTATCCCTGAAGTCGTTGTACACGATGAAACTGGCTACCTCGTACCGCTCGCGCAAAGCCACGAGAGCCCATTCTCGCCACTCAACCCCGAAGCCTTTGCTAAGGATTTAGCCCATCAAGTGAATCGCTTAATGGAAAATCCTGAGCGCCGCGAGGCGTTCGGTAAAGCTGGTCGTCGACGCGCCATTGAGCACTTTAGCTGGGCCTCCATCGCCAAGCAGACTCAAGCTCTCTATCAAACTTTGATTGAACAGAAGTCACTCTGAAATGTTAACTGACCCAAACCGAATCCTATGAATTCGCTTGAACAATTCAACGGTCGCAACCGCGTCATAGTCGACGCGCTCTCACCCGCCTTGGAAGCGGAACGCTACCCGCTTAAGCGAGTCCTCGGTGATACGCAAGAGTTTCGCGTGCATGCCTTCACCGATAGTCACGATCTCATCACCATCGACTTCTGCCATCGCCTTAAAGGTGAGAAAAAATGGATCAAGCATGCGATGCAAGATGCAGGCAACGACGAGTGGATCTACAGCCTACAACCATCACAAATCGGACTCTATGAATATTGCGTAATGTCTGCCGTCGACCATTTCGGGTCATGGTGCCACAGCTTTGCCCGTAAGCTGGAAGACGGCCAACCCGCCGATGTTGAGCTAGCGATCGGCGGCGAGATTGTACTCGAAGCTGCGCAGCGCGCCAAGGGCGACGCAAAAGCCCGCCTCGAAAATTTCGGTAACACACTCAAAGACTCAAAGTGCAAATTACATGAGCGTATTGACGCCGCACACAGTGAAGAGTTAAGTGAACTCGTCGCAGACTGCTTGGATCTTAAGCTCAATAGCCAAACACCGACTCACCTGCTGATGGTTGAGCGTGAGCTCGCAGCCTTCAGCACTTGGTATGAGTTCTTTCCGCGCTCTTGTGGCCCTGACACCCAAACCCACGGCACCTTCGAAGATGCCAAGAGCCGCCTTTCAGAGATTGAGCGCATGGGCTTCAATATCGTGTACTTTCCACCGATCCACCCGGTCGGTCATGCGTTTCGAAAGGGTAAAAATAACACCCTCTCCCCATCCGAAACCGACGTCGGCAGCCCTTGGGCCGTCGGCGCAGACACCGGTGGCCATAAAGACATCCTACCCGAACTTGGCACACTTGCCGATTTCAAATCCTTTATCGATGTAGCGGCAAAGCACGAAATCGAAGTCGCACTAGATATCGCATTTCAATGCTCGCCCGACCACCCCTGGGTCAAAGAGCACCCGCAATGGTTTAAGTGGCGCCCCGACGGTACCTGTCAATACGCAGAGAACCCGCCCAAGAAGTATCAAGACATTCTGCCAATCCACTTCGAGACCGACGACTGGCAACACCTATGGCTAGAGCTGAAATCTGTTTTCGAATACTGGATCAACGCGGGCGTTAAAGTCTTCCGCGTCGACAACCCGCACACCAAGTCCTTCGCATTTTGGAACTGGTGTATCCTGGAGATCAAGGTCACACACCCAGAAGTGATCTTCCTTGCCGAAGCCTTTACTCGCCCCAAGCGCAAATACAACTTAGCCAAGGCCGGCTTCACGCATGGCTACACCTATTTCACTTGGCGTAACTCGCCCTCTGAGATGCGTGAATACCTCACCGAACTCACGCAGTCAGAGACCAAGGACTATTTCTGGCCCAACTTCTGGCCCAATACTCCTGACATTCTCCATGCAGATCTTCAGGTCAACAGCCGCGCTGCCTATCTCGGGCGCTATGTCCTCGCTGCGACCCTGTCCTCCAATATGGGCATCTACGGCCCCGCCTATGAGTTGATGGACTTCGAGCCCTTCCCTGGCAAAGAAGAGAATAATAACAGCGAGAAATATGAGCTCAAGCAGTGGGATTGGGATAAACAAGGTCATCTCAAAGACGAGATTGCCCGCATCAATGGCATCCGCAACCATCACCCCGCTTTGCAGCGTACCTTCAATCTATTCTTTGCTGATTCCGATAACCCAAATCTGCTTTGTTACCTAAAGCAAAACTGGGACCGCTCGGACCAAATTTTGATTGTGGTCAACATGGATTGGGAGCAGACGCAGAGCGGATTCATTCACTTACCACTAAATCATATGGGGCTCGGCGAACACGACAGTTTCACCGTACGTGATCTCTACAATCCTTACGAAACAGAATATACCTGGCAAGGCTCGCGCAATTTCGTGAAGATTAATCCGCACCAACGCCCTGCGCACATCTTCAAGATCTGCAGGCTGTAGGCTGTAGGCTAGCGACGTTCCACAGTATTTTCAAAAGCCTCGGCGTTCACACGCCGGGGCTTTTTTTGTGTAAGGAAACGCACAGGCACTTGCCGAAGCCTCTGAGGCACTGAAGGCTAAAATCGAGTCCGCACCTGCGGGAGAGGTCTTGCTCGTCAACAACAGCGGGTTTGGTGACTACAGTCGATTTCCTGACCTAGAAATACGTAAAAAACTATCAATGATAGACTTAAATGTAATGGCTGTGGTCGATTTAAGCTCGCGACTACTACCCGTTATCCTGCCCAGAGGCGGCACGATCGTGACGATCGCAGCCACGGCAGCCTTTCAGCCGACACCTTTTTTTAGCCACTTATGGCGCGACAAAGGCCATTGTTCGGAACTGGTCACTCGCGCTCAACGAAGACCTTCGCGGCATTAAAGTGCGCACACTCACGGTCTGCCCAGGCCCCACCCGCTCTAATTTCTTCAAAGCAGCCGGTTTTGAGGCGCTTCCAATGGATCAAAGCGCCCCTGCAGGCAGACATCTTAGACTTTTGCCTCAAACAAATGGGGCTGAGCTCAGATGAAATGAACGACTTGTGTGCGTAATTAGTGGCGCATAGTTAATTCATACTACCGATTAGATTACGGTGGCCTTATTTGCGAGAACACAAAAAAGCCCCGCTACAGAAATGCTGCAGCGGGGCTTTTGTTAAAAACTAAGTCCACTTAGTTCGTGCTAAGACGCAGGAACATTTTATCAGAACTCGTTGGGTCTAAAAACGAAGTCTAAAAAAGGGTCTAAAAAAGGGGTCAAACGCAAAATCTAAAGGGGTCTAAAAAAGGGGTCAAACGCAAAATCTAAAGATCATAAAGACCCTCGGAAGATCGCACCAGTTACAAACGGACTGCTGGCTCAACTACCCCCCCGAAACAATTCACGGAGAGTCACATGACCTAGCGGAATCTTTAGATTTTGCATTTGACCCCTTTTATGCCCTCCCGTTTACCCCCTTTTATGCCCCCATGTTCCGATTCGCTGGGCGATCGGCTGGGCAATCGTTCTTGTCGTCGCTATGATCCTCGGAACGAACATTGTTCCTTAAACTGCCCAAAGGGCATCCGCTCAAGAAATCCCTGCGGCGCTAATCATCTACGCGCTATCGCGCTGCGTCTTCCACTTCTCCTTAGAGTTAATGTAAAATTGGCAAAGCTGATAGTGCGACGCTATACCCAGTAAAATTAGCTATAAAATTCACTTGAACTCATAGGCGTCCTGCAGCTATGCAGCTTGTTACATCAGTAATGGCGTGGTCGCCAAGTGGTAAAGCCGAGGACTGCAAATCTTCCAGCGTCGATTCGATTCCGACCCGCGCCTACACCTTTATAAAAGCCCTTATTCGTAATGAATAAGGGCTTTTAAATTAGATTTTAGTGTAGCAGTCTATACCTTTAACTTAGGCATAAGCTTGATCCTTTAAAAGCCGAAAAAAGAGCTATTATTGCACATTAAGCCGCATAAAGGCCTTAGACTGGTCCGGGACGGATACCTCAATGGTATGGCTTGTATGCGGGGTCCAAGTTTGTAAGTCGGTCGATAGTTCCAGATCGAAGTTCATATCGAAATTGCCATCATTTCCTTGTTGAATACCCAATGAGCCGATCTGCGCATCAACAATTGAACTAGGATCAACTAGACCGAGTAGGCTAGGATATTGACTTACGACACTGAATATTTCGCTGTAATTTGCATTGGGATCATAGTTAGCGTCTGCCCAAACACCGTCTTCGATGCCATCTCCTGAAGTGTCTGCATTGTTGGGATCCGTCCCAGGTTCTGAAGTAGAAACAAATGTTCCAGTGTTATTTTCAACACCATCGGTCAAACCATCACTGTCAGAGTCAGCATTATTGGGATCGGTTCCAGTATTTGATGAAGCAAAGACTACTCCGGTATTTGTTTCAAAGCTAGCTGATGTAGCTAGGATGTTAGCATAATTTATGTTGGACGTTTGAAAGCCCCAATTAATGCTAGTGTCATTGTGAAAAGTTTCGGATACGGCTGATGTTAGTTCCCAGACATCAGCACCATAGCCCAATATGATTGTTCCTCCAGTTGTGAGGTTAACAAGGGAGAGTGATGATGTCCATGCATCTGCTGTCGCACCTCTTGTTAAAGTCCATGTGAGGCGAAGGTCATCTGATTGTGCGTCATCTGAACCTAAGCCTATATCACCGGGATCAAAAGTGTTGGAAGTTTTCAGACCAGGTACATCCCAGTTGCCTGGTGAGTAGCGCACTCTGTAGTCATCTGAGCCAATAACATAGCGGAAATAAACACGAGCGACGTCATTGCCAGTTTGTTCTGCGCCGAGCTTGATCACATTGAAGGCGTCTCCAGTGTCAGTTGGTAGATAGTTAAATTTGAAATCTGTGACAAAAGTCAAAGTCCCTGCCGCAGGATTAAAGGTGCCGCCTTCCCACCAAACACTTTGCCAAGGAGCAGAATATACAAACTCGTTACCAGCATCTGTGTTGACTAACACACTACTTGAATTTGCACTCCAGCCATTTTGACCATTGAGATCGCTAGCACTGGTGAAGCCCTCGGCTGAAGTGAAATCGAATGAAGAAGAAACTAATATTCCAGTATTGTTTTCAAGACTGTCAATAAGACCATCTCCGTCCGTATCCGAGTTGTTGGGATCGGTTCCAGTATCTGTCTCACTTAGGTAGATGCCAGTGTTGGTTTCGACGGAATCATCAAGACCATCTCCGTCGGTGTCAGAACCAAATGCAAGCGAGAGTGCTGCGGCAAAAATAGATGTTACACTGATCAGTAGTTTCTTATTCATGTAATTGGGGGGGCATGGGTTTATGTAGTATTGTAAAATAGATTGAACTGTAACTAAGCTAGCTTGTTACGTGTAAAGTACACAGGTGTAAAGTAAATTCATGGATAGACCTGTCAAGTTATTTGGAAAATCACAAATGTGCCCTAACCAAGGGCTTATTGCCGCTCCTTCCAAAAAATCCTTAAAACTGATAGGAATTTGTTTTTTGGCGGCGCTGAATCCCGCTTGCGCGGGGACGCTACTCAATGACGTTGTAATCGAGATTCGACGCATTGCGACGTGGAGCACCGTGGCTTCTCACACTTTTAGAGTAGCGCTCCCCGCTTCAATCCGTTTAACCTGCGCGGGATGAATACACCGATCCTTTATATCAAAAATGGCTGCCCATGGTGCGACGAAGCGCTCAGCTACTTCCGCGCAAACAACATTCGCCTAGAAACACGCGAAGTACGTAGCAACAAAGTCTTCATGGAGCAAATGGTGAAGGTCAGCGGCCAAACCAAGACACCGACCTTTGTGCTCGGCGATTTTATAGTCGCCGACTTCGACATCGGGGAGTTCAAAGTTGCGCTGCAGCAAGCGCCTGCCATCCAAGCACAACTCGGGCTCTGACGGTTAAGGATTCGTCCCCTACTACGGACCTGTAAATTCTTAGCAAAGCTCAAAGCCACGCAACTCATTGAGTCTCACAGCTCACATTTGTTCATAAAAAAACGCCGTCTCTTACGAGACGACGTCTTTTACAAACAACAAACTAACAAATACCGTTATATAGAGATAGACGGGCCAGTCGCCTGAACGTTCAAATTATTTTTTAGTTTTTTTGAATGCATTGCGTGACACCCGTATGACCGATGCAAATAACTAGGACAGTAGCTATGCTTTGCGTATAATCGACTGTTCGATCGGCAAGAAACCTTAAAAATAATGCTAAATTATACCATTCTCGACACTGACAGGTCATAGAGAAAAATCCATGAGGGAGAACACTTGATTTTTGCATGTAGCTGGCTAGCTTCCTGCTCTTCTTTTTTACGAACACACAAACAGCATACATATGAGTACACAAACACCTGAACGCCACGAATTCCAAGCTGAGGTCAAGCAAGTCCTCGATATTGTGGTCCACTCTCTTTACACAGATAAAGAAATCTTTGTCCGTGAGCTAGTTTCCAACGCATCGGATGCCACCGAGAAACTGCGCCATACGCAAATCACTGAAAAGGATATCTTCGACGCAGACCTCGATCTTGAGATTCAAGTTTCTGCGGACGAGGAAGCTGGCACGATTACGATCAAAGACGTTGGCATTGGCATGACGCACGATGAGCTGATCGAAAACCTCGGCACCATCGCGCACTCAGGCTCGAAAGCATTTCTGAATGCCTTAAAAGAAGGCGGCGAGCGCAATGATAATTTGATCGGCCAGTTTGGCGTCGGCTTCTACTCCGTATTCATGGTTGCAGACTCTGTAAAAGTCTACACTCGCTCATGGCAAGCTGACGGGCAAAGCCTCTGCTGGTCGAGCGATGGCTCTGGCTCCTATGAAATCGAAGAAGCAGACGATGAGCGTCGCGGTACTCGTATCGTCATCTCGCTGAAAGAGGAGTATAAAGACTTCGCCAAAAAAGACCGGATCGAAGAGATCATCAAAAAATATTCCGCATTTGTGCAGTTCCCAGTCAAAGTCGATGGCGAGGCCCTCAACACCATCGGTGCGATCTGGCTTAAAAACAAGAACGACATCACCGAAGAGGAGTACAAAGAGTTCTACAAGTTCCAAGCCAAGGCATTCGATGATCCTCGCTTCTGGCTCCACTTCGCTGCCGATGCACCACTTGAAATCAATGCTCTGCTGTTCGCACCGACTGAAAATATGGAGGGGTTTGGCTTTGGTCGGATGGAACCAGGCGTCGCACTATACTGCCGCAAGGTCCTGATCGACAACGAACCAAAGAACTTGCTGCCAGACTGGCTACGCTTCGTGCGCGGTGTCGTCGACAGTGCAGACTTGCCGCTGAATATCTCTCGCGAATCAATGCAGGACAGCAGCCTTATTCAGAAGCTGAATAAGGTCATTACCAAGCGCTTTCTTAAAACACTTGAAGAAAAGGCCAAGAAAGAGCCTGCAGTCTACGACGATTTTTGGCAGTCTTTTGGATTGTTCCTCAAGGAAGGAGTCACCACCGACTTCACTCACCGCGACCAGCTACTTAAGCTTCTACGCTACGAGTCATCATACACCGAAGAAGGCAGTACTTCCAGCCTGGCAGATTATCTCTCACGTGCTCCCGAAGGGCAAAAAGAAATCTACTACCTGTCCGGCGCCAGCCGCCAAGCAATCGAAACTGGTCCTTACTTCGAAGCCTTTAAAGCACGTAACATCGAAGTACTTTACCTCTACGAGCCAATCGATGAATTCGTGATGAACCACGCCCGTGCGTTTGACGAAAAAAACTTCGTCTCGGCCGATTCAGACGGCATCGACCTAGATGCTATTGCTCCTGAAACAGACACTGACAAGGAAGAGGCACTCTCCGCAGATGCAACCGAAGGGCTCTGCACATTCATTAAGAATAAGCTAGGGGACAACGTCAGCGAAGTGTCTGCCAGCGAGCGCCTAGTCGGCAGTCCGGCCATGATTATTAATGGCGACAAAATGATGACCGCACAGATGCGCAAGATGATGAAGGCCATGCAACAGCAGCAAGGCGGCGATGCAGCAGCAATGGGTGGAGAACCGCCGGTAAAGCTACAGATCAACCCGCGGCACCCGCTCGTAAAGAACTTGGCTGGCCTGCACGATTCAGATGAAGCACTTGCCTCACTGATCAGTGAACAGCTCTTAGACAATGCACGCGTCGCGGCAGGACTTCTCGAAGACCCGTCTGCGATGATTCAGCGCAACTACAAGATCCTCGAGCAACTCAGCTCCAAATGATCTATAGCGAGGCAATCCTAGAGTGGAAAGTCTGGCTAAAAATACTGTAGCGAATCGACCTGCTTCGTGATCTCGAGCGCATGCACTCGCTAAAATGCCTTAACAAAAAACGCCTCCTTTCGACAGAAAGGAGGCGTTTTAGGTTAATTACTCAGACATCTGACTATTCGCCTGAGATCTCGCCAGTCTTGTATTGGTCTATTAACAATGACTTCGCTTCGATTGTGCCTCCTCACCGACTGCTACTTTCGAGCCATCATTACTAATTCAGTTAAAACTAAATCAATACGCGGCTGACATGCTTGCAATCAGCCCGAAAGCCCTCATTTTTTAAATCAGACCAGTTGGGTCGTAACGCGTCCACAACCAAAAGAGCCCACGTAATTCGCTCAAATCTCACCCGCTGATCACCATGAAGGGCTCTAAAATGAAACCTCTCCCTGACTTGATGAGCAGTCCTACCCAATACTTTGGCCAGAAAATCAACTAGCTCACGCAGGACGAAGCCCCGCAAGCGTCGTGCCATACAGGCCAGGACAAGTGTGTTCAAACACTGGCTTGCCCGACTATTCGTCTTATTTGGCTTAATCGCTGCGACCATTTATTATTGGCCGCAGTTACGCGAACTCGCACACATCGCGAATACAACACGCTCGATTAACAATACCACCGAACTACAAATCGCCCTAGCCAGAGAAGGCTTCTCCCCTGGCTCTATCGACGGAACTAATGGCTCACAAACCAAACGCGCCCTGCGCGCTTACCAGACCGCTCATAAATTGCCACTCACAGGTATCTTTGATGTCACCACTGCTGACGATTTAAAAATCCAAGAACCAGTGTTTATAAAGCGTGAACTTACCAGAGCAGACTTTAGTGATGTGGGCAATCAGCCGCCTAGCTGGCGCGCGCGCGGCGCACTAGACAAACTACGCTTCCACTCCCTCCGCGAAATGATTGCGGAACAGTCACAGAGCGATCCTGATTTAATCGACAGTTTAAATCCCGCCACCAACTGGCACGACCTATCGATTGGAGATACGATCTGCATACCATACGTACCCCCCTTTCGCGTTAACGAAACTGCCGCTTACTTGCAGATCAAACTCTCCGAGCGAGCCCTGCAGGCTTTTAGCGCCGACCATCGACTGCTGTTTCACTGCCCAGTTAGCATCGCTCGCCGTGTCGAAAAACGCCCCAGTGGTGAACTGCGAGTAAACGTTCGCGTCAATGAGCCAAACTATACATTCAATCCAGCTATTTTAACTAGCACTGCAGAACGCGAAGGTATCACTCAAAAATTCATCATTCAACCCGGACCCAACAACCCAGTTGGAACAGTTTGGGTCGGACTCAACCTACCCAGCTATGGCATCCACGGAACGCCTGAACCCGAAAAAGTTGGCCGCACTGAATCCAGTGGATGCTTTCGCTTGGCCAACTGGAATGCACAAACAGTACTGCATGCCGTGCATGTAAATATGCCAGTCTTTGTCGAACCGTAGTCAAACACGTCACACTAAGTCGCTTGATCACTTTTTCTCTGGGCGCATCGCTAAGCTAACCACTTCTTTGTCAAAATAGTTACGATCCATGCCGGCGTTCACCACGAGTCCCTGCCCATTGATACCAGTGGAAGCGGGGCTCAACAAAAAGACTGCAGTGTTGGCAACTTCCTGCGTCGTCAGGTTCTGCTTACGAAACGTCAGCTTTTCGGCGTACAAGTAGCTCTCCAAATAGCCGGGAATGCCTGCCGAGGCACTAGTCTTCAGCGGTCCAGCATTCACCGTATTAAATCGCACGCGCGTATCAGCGCCAAAGGATTTTGCCAAATTGTAAGACGAAGTCTCGAGTGCCGCCTTGATCGGCGCCATGTAACCATAGTTTTCTGCGGTCACATCTGTAGATGAGATACCGATCGACACCACTGACGCATCGTTCTTCAAAAATGGTTTAAAGGCACCCGCGACTTCAACCAGAGAAAAAGCAGAGATTGCAGTGGCCTGCAAAAAGTCCTTTCGCACGGTCTCATGGAATGGCTTAAATCCCTCCGAATAATTGGCAAATGCGATCGAATGCACAAGGCCATCAAGTTCGCCATACTCCGTGCTCACCTGCTCAGCGAGCGCAACGATCTGCTCTGGAAACTCCACGTCGCAGATGTATGCTTTGCGATCGCCAAGGAGTTTTTGTAAACTCTCCAAACGTGCCTCGGAGCGCACGCTATGAATCACCTCTGCGCCCTCTGCTTCAAGGGACTTGGTAATCGCCCAAGCGACACTCTTTCGATTCGCAACTCCCATGACTAGGAAGCGCTTGCCTTCGAGTGCTAGAAAACTCACTTACCTGCCTCCGCTTCGAGCATTGCCAGTGCAAACTCGATCGTGAGTGCTGGCTTACCGTTCTTCAGTACTTTGCCCTTCATAAAAAAGAATTTACTGATTGTCTCCTTCATCGTCACCTCGATGACAACATCATCACCAGGCTTCACCATCTGCTTAAAGCGTGCATCGCTGATACGCGAAAGAACCGGAGTCACATCTGCAAGCGCGCGGCCTTCCTTCTCGATCTGCTTGCCGAGATAAATGGCTCCGGCTTGAAAACAAGCCTCACAGAGTAAGACTCCAGGCATAATGGGGTTACCTGGATAGTGCCCCTCAAACTGCGGCTCCTCCATGCGGATCGTACGCTTACAAGTAGCGCCGTCTTCACGAATTTCGACAATCTCGTCGATAAAAAGAAACGGGGGGCGGTGTGGTATTGTGCGGAGAATTTCGTCCATAACGTCGAGTCAATGACTAAACCAGCGAAATGCACGCTAAAAAAAAGTCTCCGTAATCTAGGATCACAAAGCACATCTAAACTAGACAATAGCACCATACCCAGCAATATATTAATAACGTTCTTATGAATATTATAATATAAATTCCATTGTATCAACACACACTATGAAAATTCAGCCGAAATCCTATCTTTATTACATGACCTCAGTGCTATGCTCGACAGCTTCGCTCAGCGCCGGCGGCCTCTACCTCTACGAACTCAGTACAACTGAGACATCGATGGCAGGCGCTGGCTGGGCTGCACGTGCACAAGACCCAGCCACAATTGTCACCAACCCAGCTGGCATGAGCCGACTCGACGGCACGCAAATTCAATTCACTGCGCAACCTCTAGCGATCGATTCCAGCTTCAGTTCGGATCAGGGCGGCGGCTCCGATCTAAACTCGGTACTGCCCGGCGGTAGTTTCTTCGCCACCCATCAACTCAATGATCAATGGAGCGTCGGCTTTTCCATGGCTGGTTTTTTTGGTCTCGGCTTGGACTACGATACTGGCTGGGAAGGTCGCTACTATTTGAATGAGATCACCCTACAAAGCGTCGGCATGCAACCGACCGTCGCCTATCGCATCAACGACCAACTTTCCATCGGCGCAGGACTTGCCTTCATTTACACCGTGTTCGAGCAGAAAATGTCCATCAACAATGGCGAACAAGAAGATGGCAAACTTAAGTTCGACGACAACACACATTCCTTGCAGGTAAATTTAGGTATTTTGTACGAACCAGATGCACGCACGCGCGTTGGCCTGCAGTACTTATCCGAATCGGAATTCGACTTAAAGACCCGACCCAAGGTTGAAGGTGACGGTTTGGTATCAAATGCGTTGCGGAGAATCGGCAAGGTTGATCTGAGTATGACGATGCCACAGTCGCTCATCCTCAGCGCATTTCATCAAGTTTCAAATCGCTGGGCCGTAATGGGCAACATCGGCTGGCAAGAATGGTCTGAATTTGGCAAAGTCGATATTGACGCCTCCGCCGTTAACAACAGTAAATCGATCATCGCAGATCGCAGCTACAAAGACACCTGGAACGTCGCGCTCGGCCTGCAATATCAGATCAATGAAGCATGGCGGCTGAATACAGGCATCGCCTACGATACCGAGATGGTCGATGAAAACGACGTCACCCCCGACCTCCCAACTGGAGATTCATGGCGCTACGGGATCGGCGCAACTTACCAGTACTCAGAGAGCGTCCAGATCAGCGCAGGCTATGAACTTCTCTGGTATGGCGATATTGATATGAAAGTCGATCGCGGCTTGGCAGGCGAGGTATCCGGCACCTACGAAGATCATGCGATCCACTTCTTTGGTTTTAGCGTGAATTGGTTATTATAATAAGCCATATGCAAGAAGTAAATAAATAATCAATTTACCGTTGGATGTCTCGCATTACATTGACTGTAAATGAATTGATCATATCAAAATGATTCACAAATTCAAAAAAACACACTCAATATAATGAAAAAAAACGCACTAGTAGCAATCACCACAGCAGCAATCCTCCTAGCTCCAAATGTCAATGCCAATGCCGAATGGCAATTTGGTATTGGGACTGGAATTGGCATCACCAACTATGATGGCGACCTCACATTTGAAGATGGCAATAAGCTGGACGTTGAATACGACCAAAACGATTTCGAAGGTGGATTTGGTTTAGCAGGTTTTGCAACCGATGGTACGTGGGTAATCAACCTCAGCGCCAGCATGGTAGAATACGAATCCAAAGATACTATCCAAGCTGAAACAGAGCGCTCTAAAAACAATTTTGAGCAAACTGGCGCAGAACTCACTTTAGGCTATGTCGCCTATCGAGAAGGTGCAATTACCCTCACTCCATATGCAGGTATTCAATACACTGACCATGAGTGGAGTTTTAAATCCAGCAGCGAAAAAGTGGACATTGATGATTCGTGGGTGGACGGGGTGATTGGGCTCAAACTCGACTACAAGATTAATGAAGAATGGGCGTGGAATAACTACATCAATTATGCTGCAGGCGACTCAGAAGGTTGCTTAGGCATCCAAACAGGTGTCTCATGGCAGTGGACTGAAAGCTGGATTGCTGGTGCGTATGTTAGCTTCGAAAGCGATGAATTTGATGGTGAAGACGGCAACGCTGAATTCGATTACGATACAGACGTTACTAAACTTGGCCTGACCATCGCTTACATTTGGTAAAAAAGCTGTCGGAAACTAGGAGTTATCAGTGGATCCTAAAGCATTAACTAGCCCTTAAATTCGGTTTAACTAAGCCACGACTCATCACAGAGTCGTGGCTTTATTGCATACTGATAACTCATGTACACGGTGAGGGCGGCTGTTATCCATTGAGCATGCAGTGGCGCGAATCACCGCTGCAAACGCTACCCTTTCGAGAGTTCAAACAAGCGTTTGTCGATCTTGTTGGCAGTGATCACCCCGTAATTCATCGTACCCAACCAGCCAGACATAATAATGCCAACTGAGCCAGCATGGTATAGGCCTCCGATTTTCTCGGACAACTCCATCGAGACCTTCAGGCCTTCAAACTTAGTACCAAATGAGGTGCCCTGCATGGACTTCGTATAATAATTTACGGTGCGTGGGGTCGCGGCTTCGATATGGTCGATCTTGTCCCGTACGCCAGGGATAAAAGTCTCTAAGCTGCTCACACATTCTTCACACATACGCGATTTTTCAGCCTCGTACTCCTCATCTGTTAGTTGTTCCCACTCATCCCAGCGAGCATTGAGCGAAGCAACCACGGTGTAGCGATCACTCGTCAAGTGCGGGCGCGTTTCCGGGTAGTAAACCGAGAAGGTGTGGCTGCTGGTGTGAATCGATGTCAGTTCATCAATGGTATACTCAGGTGCTCTCGAAGTAAATACAAGGTCACCGATATTTGGAATCGTCTCCCCCTTCTTGATGCCCATATAGACTTGGCAAGAGCTGGTATTGTTGCGAACCGCCTTGGCTTCCTTAACAAAGTCTGCCGGAAATTTATCTTCGCCGACGAGGTATTCAATCGTATTGCGCACATTGGCATTTGAAAGCACCACCTTACAGCGTACCGAACGTACCGGGAAGGCCTCACCGCCAGTATTTTGGCTACGTACTCGGACGCCCACAACTTGGTTGTCCTCCACATCCACGCCTTCAACCAGCGCGCACTTCCGCACTTCGCAGCCATTGCTCTTCAGCTCGGCCACCATCTTTTTAATGAGCGTATCAGTGCCACCTTGGAATGTGAAAACACCCTTACTCATAAAGTTGGAAAACACGATACCGTAAGTGATCGCTGGATCATCAATGTGCGAACCATTTGCATATGAAATGGGTTCCATCAATAGCCGGTGCACATCCGTGCGGCCCGGGAAAAACTCCTCAAACATTTCCCCCGTCGTCTGGGTATTATCGTCGTAGAAGTTCATCGCCCGCAAATGGTCGTAGAACCCTTCGACTTTATCACGATCTACCTTAAAGTCGTTGACCAAAATATTGGTAAAATCTTCACGCTCGAAAGTGGTCCACACATTCATCTGCGGGTTGATGAAGCGTACATCTTTGAGCTGGTGGATCGAATCAGCGATTTCTTTAGTCCAATATTTGCGGCAGGACTTCACCATCCCATGAGGAAAACCATGCAGAGAAATATCAAAAATATGCCCTCCAGGGCGCTTGAACCAAGTGGCCAGCCCACCAAATTGATAGTGATGCTCCAACAAGAGCACCTTATGACCATTTTTTGCTAGGTAATTCGCGCCGGTTAATCCGCCTAATCCCGAGCCAATGACCACGACGTCATACGCTTCTTCGATCCCTTCGAGCCAATCTTTTGCCATAATCTTATAAAAAGTTAAACACGTGAAACTAAGAACCACACAAAAACCGTGGTCACTGCATTTTAATACTCGCGGCCTAACAAGCCATGCTTGTGAGATTTTTCAACCCACAAATGCGAAATCGTCGGCTTAGAAGCCCTGCACGCTGATCGGCGCCTTTTCCATCTGATCAGAATCACTCATTTCAGCTAGCAATTGATCCAACTCGCGATCAAAAAACAGTAAGCCATTGCCGATCTTCTTGGCGCCCACGGTACCATTGGCAGTCTGCATTTCGTAACCAAACGCTGAGATATCGTCCGCTGACTTCTCCTGATCAGCGGATTTAGGAGCTTTTTCCTTTTTTTTCCAATATGAGCCATCTGCTTGTAGCGCTAGAAGTTGGTTATACTCATAGCCTGTCATCGCTTGGCTGCGCTTGTAGACCTCAATCACAGATTTACCATCCACATAAAGTACATGCACATCCCAGCCTGCCAAGATGCGCTTTGCGTCTAACTCTTTGGATGCGGGTCGACGCCCGTTTGCAGTCTTATAATAGATGCGGATTTCGGACGATTCAGGCAGCAGCTCAAGATACTTTAAATAAGGCATGCCCCTACGGCGCGCTTGCTCAACAATATCGTCACGATACACGATGCCACCCGATGAAAATAAGCGTCGCTCAATTGAGTCCTTGCGCTCCCCGATACGAGCTTCGCCCCTCGAACTAATCGCAGCCAATACGACACCCGCACATAGACAGGCCAATACGAAAGAAGATTTGGAATATTTCATGGTTGAGATCATGCTTGCTTGTAAGCTGACTATCCAAAGCAAACAAGCTAGAACCGCATAATGAACACTTTCTACAACGACTTCGACCTCGAACGCTTCCCTAATACTCCTGTCGCCGAGTCCGATTATCGCAACGCCTTTCAAATCGAGCGCGACCGTATCATCTTCTCCTACCCATTCAGAAGACTGCAATCTAAGACGCAAGTCTTCCAGTCAGGCGAATACGACTTTTACCGCACTCGCCTGACGCACTCGATCGAAGTCGCTAAAATCGGACGATCGATTTGCGAATATTTGCGCGCCAGTTCGGATCAGCTAAATGACTCCTTTTATATTGATGCCGACTTAACTGAAGCAGTGGGTCTCGCTCACGACATGGGGCATCCACCATTCGGTCACATTGGTGAACGCAAACTCAATGAGATGATGGGCCCACATGGAGGCTTTGAAGGCAATGGCCAGACCCTGCGTATCCTGACCGAACTCATCTACGAACGCCCAGGTGCAACCAAAGGCATCGCCCCCACCCGAGCCTTCCTAGACGGCGTAATGAAATACAAAGCGCTCCATAGCGAATGCATCGGCCAAAACCGAGACGGTACGCTCAATTATCCCGAGCACCACTTTATCTACGATGAACAGGTACATTGGCGCCGCACGATTTTCGACAGCAAACAAGTCCCTGAAGTACTCAGCTCACCCACAGCGCTTAACGATTTTAAAAGTATCGAGTGCCAAATTATGGACTGGGCGGATGACACCGCATACTCATTGAATGACATCGTCGATGGCATTCACGCGCGCTACATCAATGTCGGTAGCCTCACAGAGTGGGCCGCAAGCCAAACACTTAACGCCCCTGAAAGCGCACTTATTGATAAGCTCTGCCAAGTCATCCGCGAAGACCGCTATGAATCTCACTTCGGCGCACGCATCGGCCGCTTTGTCCATGGTTGCACCCTGACCAAGCGAGATGGATTCCTGAGTGACCGCACCAACCGTCACGCCTTCGACCTCTCCATCGCTGCCGAAGTCAAGGCCGAGAGCAAACTCTATAAGCGCATCGCGCTCGATCTAATTTTCCGCTCGCCGCAGCTTCAACAAATTGAATTTAAAGGCGGCCATATTTTAGGAAAGCTCTTTAGTGCTCTTTGCGAGCACTGTGCTAACGAAGACGGCAGCGGCCTCCGCATCTTACCCGTGCAAGTGCAGGAGCTGATTAAACACGAGACGACCACAACCGCGCGCCACCGCCGACTGTGTGATTTTACTGCTGGCCTGACCGACAGCTTGGCAGTACGTACCTATAAGCGCCTTTACGACCCGGACTTCGGCTCCATCGCCGAACTACTGTAGGCGTAACAATGTGATACAGACATTCCTGTCTGTTCCAGAGCCAGCACTTACCTTGAGCTACAGGCAGGACGGAGGTCTACCGGAGATGGCATAGCAATGCCTGTTTCACACTCACTTTTTCACGACTTCATAAAGTAGAGCCAATACTCCGCCTCCGCCAACTGAGCCTTCACAGGATTCTCACGGATGTAGCGTAAGAAATAAGCATACTCTTTGCTGTTTCGGACGATACGATCATAGGACTCGTCCATCCAAAACACACCAGACCTCCCTAGCGCCTGATTCACTAAGCGAGCACTCGCGCCTTTGATTCCTTTCAGTAAATCAGATAACTCAGACTCCCCCAAAGGCTCCACCAGCGCATGCACATGATTCGGCATAATCACCGCCGCATGAAGCCGCAAACGCGTCCCATCGAATCGCAGCAGCCAATTGCACACATGCTTACGAATTATCGACCGACCTAGCACACAACTCCCATACCCAGCATCCAGCCAAGTCTGCACAGGTTTCGTAAACCGCGTCGCAGAGTCCCGTTGTTGCTCCGCAGTCCACGGCTCAGGATTCTGCAGTGCCCATTCCTCACGCTCCGCCTTCAACTGCGCCACCTTCTCTTGAGGCAATGAGTCCGCGAGCCGAAAAGTCACCCAATACACAGCCCCATCCCGCGTCCAATGCGGTAAATTACGCGACCGCATTTCAATCTCAGAATTCAGTGACTCCATTGCCATCACTTATAGCTAACGGATCACAACAATACCGCAAGTGAACGTGATACAGACATTCCTGTCTGTTCTTCCCCAAAAAAACAGGCAGGAATACCTGTATCACATCACTCACCCCGCCACTTCCACCGCAGGCCTGCAAACAAACTTCAACGACATCAACGTGACGTAAACTCCCAGCAGTACCATGCCCAGGGCGATCCCCCCTAAGAGGCTCAACGGCCCGTGTTGAATGACCATCATCACCAACGCCATAACTGGCATGATACTCATGGCAATTGCAGGTACCAGCGCAAAGGCAAAAGCGATTCGACGATGCTTCAAAAAAACCACAAACGTAATCAACGCCAAAGCCGCTAATAATTGATTGGTCGCACCAAACAGCGGCCAAATTGCTTTCCACACAGGTATGACCGTGCCATCTGGGCCAGTGAACGTGCCAAAGGCGCACACTGCAGGTAACAATAACACTAAAAATGTGCCCAGGTAGCGACTGCTCGCACCACGCCAATCAAACAACTCTTCGACCAAAAAACGAGTTAACCGAGTGCACGTATCTAAAGTGGTCAGCAGGAAAGTACTGACTGCCAAAGTCGCAAAGGTCGCACCCAGCTCGAGCGGCACGCCCAACGCACCAAAAAACACTGCCGCACCGCCAGAAAATGCATTTAGCGGGGTGCCCTCAAACGAGCCAACCACACCAATACAAGCGAGTGCAAACACCGCTAACAGGCCTTCGACCAACATTGCCCCGTACGACACTTTACGCACATCACGCTCGGTCTGAATTTGTTTCGAAGTCGTACCACTACTAACAATGCTGTGAAACCCACTACACGCACCACAAGCCACAGTAATAAACAGAAAGGGCACCATGTAGTGTAAGTCCTTCGGCTCAAAGCTGGTTACCATCGGCAACTCAAAGCCTCCCCCATGCGCGCACAGTCCTAACATTCCCATCGCCATAATGGCATACAGAAAGGTGGCACTCAGGAAATCCCGAGGCTGCATCAAAGTACTGACCGGTAAAATCGCCGCCACATAACAATACAATACCAAGGCTCCCATCAAAAACTCCTTACTCATCGCAGGCGCAGGAAACTGCACCCCCAACCAAAGACCAAAGTATGTCAGTAACACGAAGGCTGGGATCACGATTTTATAAGATAAGCGAGAGCGCTTCACCACCACGCCAAATACTAGAGCCACTATAATAAACCAGCCGGAAGCCGTCGTTACAGCCGGCTGCGACATAAAGCCCGCCACCGTAATATCCAAAAACACCACAATCACATACACCAACGCTAGAAGTACAAAAATCAAAAATAACTTTCCTGTTGTTTCACCCACCAACTTTCGGCAAGTCGAAGTAATCGAGCGCCCGCCACTGCGCAGCGACATCAGCGTGCTACCAAAATCATGCACCCCACCAACAAAGATGCAGCCCACAATGATCCAAATCCACGTCGGCAACCAACCAAACACCGATGCCGCAATAATTGGACCTACAATCGGCCCCGCGCCCGCGATCGACGAAAAGTGATGCCCAAAAAGCACCGAAGCACGCGTCGGCACATAGTCCACGCCGTCATTGACTTCACAAGCCGGCGTCTCTCGTTCAGGGTCGATTCCACAGCGCGTTTCCAAGAAACTACCATAAAAGCGATACGCGAGTGCAAGCAGCAGCGCAGAAAAAGTCAGTAGTAGTAGCAGCATAATTAGTAAGAGGTGCACTCTAACCAAAAAGAGCCCTCGCGTGCTGGCAATGCTTTTGATTCCTCGACCATGTGTAGGCGCGCCAACTCTCAACTCTCATAAAAATATACCATTGACAGTATATACTAAAATAGGTATATCATAACTCTAATGGAAGCATCAGAGATCTACAAATGTATCGCTGATCCGCAACGACTGCGGATCTTAAATCTACTCGATGGGAGTTCACTCTGCGTATGTCACTTGCAAACGATCATAGACATTCCGCAAGTCAAGGCCTCCAAACAGCTTGCGATCATGAAACAAATTGGTATGCTCGAATCGCACCGCGAAGGGACCTGGATGGTCTACAGCTTGGCACAGCCAGTCCACGGACTGCTGCGCGTCAACCTAGATTATCTCCTACAAGCCGACTGCTCGGAATGCAACCAACTGCAACGTGACCTCGTAGCCCGCAAACAGCTAATCGAGCAAATCAAACAAAACAGCCCGGACTGCCCGACAGCCGTCTGCGCCCCGCAACCATGCTGCTAACCGAAACTCGAGCATCTCTTAATTCAACTCCTTACAAACACTCATGAGCGAACAAAATACCAACATCAATCCACTCAAACCAGAGACGACTCAGCCAGAAGCGAAGTCCGGGTTTTTCACGCGGCTATTTACTAAACTAGACTCCAGCATGAAAGCAAAAGCAGACGAAAAGGCGAAAAGTAGTTGCTGCTCTGATAATGACAGCAAGGGTGGCAAATGTTGTTAGCAACTGATCAAACAGCCGAACAGCCAGCAGACCTACTCGCACAACTGGTCTCACGCGTACTCGAAGACGGACTTAGCATGGACCTGAGCACTCGGTTTGGCGGTGCGCTGCACTTCTTCCTATACGATACGGTCAAAATCTTTCTGTTACTGGCAGTGATGATTTTTGTGATCGGCTTCATCCGCACTTGGCTTCCGCAACAACGCTTAAAGGCCTGGATGAGCCAGGGTGGCATCGTGGGGAACTTTGTCGCCGCACTCTTTGGTGCCATCACTCCCTTTTGCTCCTGCTCCTCGATTCCGATATTCATCAGCTTGCTGAAGGCGGGTGTGCCTCTGGGCGTCACCTTCTCATTCCTGATCACCTCTCCTATTATCAATGAATATTTGGTCATCTTGATGGCAGGCGAATTCGGAATGCCCATAACTATCGCCTATGTCTGCAGTGGTTTACTCATCGGTACTGTCGGCGGAGCAATTCTGGGCAAAATGGGACTCAGCAACTACCTAGAGCAAGACATCATTAAGAGCGCACGCGCAGACGATTCAGAGGTTCAGCACACAATCAAAACCCGACTGCGCTATGGACTCGACGAAGCCGTGAGCGTCATTAAGCAGATTTGGCTTTGGGTGTTCGTTGGCGTCGGTATCGGCGCGTTCATTCACAACTATGTGCCACAGGATACGATCCACTCACTAATCGCAGCTACAGGCATCTTCTCCGTACCAATCGCAACAGTGCTTGGAGTACCGATGTATGGCAGCTGTGCTGCGATCGTACCCATCGCCGTCGTACTGTTTCAAAAAGGCATTCCTCTTGGCACTGCATTAGCATTCATGATGGCCATGGCTGCGCTCAGTCTACCCGAAGCGATCATGCTGCGTCGTACAATGCACCTCAAATTGATTGGGATCTATTTTGGCATCACGACTCTGGCGATTATTTTTACGGGCTATCTGCTCAACCTATTGGCGAACTATCTTTAATCAAATCTGCAAGGGACGAGCTGCGCCTCGTCCACCAAAACTCACAAATCATTCGCACACGAGGCGGAGCTCGTCCTTCCCAGCAACAAACAACCTTCACCGAACAACTCTATGTCCAAACCAAAAGTACTCATTCTCTGCACTGGCAACTCTTGCCGAAGTCACATGGCCGAAGCCATTTTACGCGCCGCTGCTGGCGACCTTTTTGAAGTATTCAGCGCTGGCTCCAAGCCAAAGGGCGAAGTACACCCCCTAGCGCTAGAGGCGATTGAAGAACTCGGTATCAGCACCGAAGGTCACACCTCTGATCATTTGGATCAATATCTCGATGCGGGTATTACCACCGTGATTACTGTCTGCGGCAATGCCGATCAAGTCTGCCCTACTTTTCCTGGCATGGTAAATCGCTACCACTGGGGCTTCGAAGATCCCCCACACGCTCAACGCGAAGGTGAATCTGAAATCGACGCCTTTCGCCGTATCCGCGACGAGATTAAACTCGTATTTGAAGCCTACGCATTTGGCTACCGGGAAGCCCATGGAGATGCATGATCTCAGATGAGGGTACGAGGTCCAAAAGAAAAACACCCATCTCGTATTCCCCGACTCGTATCCCACGACCCGATACCATGAAAAACAAACTAATCGCCGAGTTTATTGGCACTTACTTCCTCTACCTAATCATCGGTATGTGCATCACACCACCTGGTTCTGCAGAGCTTACACCACTCGCAGTTGGCGTCGGTTTGGCCGCGCTGGTCTACTCATGTGGCCACTTATCAAAAGCCCATTTTAATCCTGCGACAACAGTCACTTATCTCTGTGCAGGAACACATAGCGCAAAAGCCTTTTTACCGTTTGTAGTGGTCATTCTATTGGGAGCTGTGAGTGCTGCGTTAACGATCTCGGTGCTCAACCCAACAGGGCTTGCAGAAGTCACCGCCATTGAAATCAATACCACTCGCGTCATCGTCGCAGAGTTGGCATTTACCTTCGCTCTAATGTGGGTGATTCTTAATGTCGCGATTGCTAAAGGTACCGTGGGCAATGGATTCTATGGACTCGCGATTGGAGCCATCGTCGCTGCGGGTGCTTATGCAGTCGGGCCAATCTCGTTTGCCGCTTTTAATCCCGCGGTCACACTAGCGCTCTGCATCAATGGCTTCATTCCATGGCATGCATTCGCACTTTACAGCATCGTGCAAATCGTCGCCGCAGCAGCTGCGGGGTTAATTTTTCGCAGTATGCAAATCACTGCCCCCAACGAATTTCCTGAGGCCACTCAAAGTAATACCTAGACCTCTGGCGCAAACAACTTTTCGACGTACTTGGCAATCAAGTCGTATTCCAGATTCACTCGGTCGCCGACTTTTTTGGTATGTAGATTCGTGACTTCCATCGTATGTGGAATCAGCCAAATAGCAAAACCGGTAGCGTCAACTTCCGATACAGTCAGCGAAATACCGTCTACCGTAATGCAGCCTTTACTGACGATATACTTGAGCTTATCGGCGTCTGGTCGGATACGGAAATAGAAATCTTTACCACGCGGCTCAATCGCTTCAATCACTGCGGTGCCGTCGACATGCCCGGATACGAAGTGCCCACCCATACGGGTGCTCGGTAGTAACGCCCGCTCTAGGTTCACTTTGCCACCCGGCCCAAGCCCATCGATCGAGGTCAACCGCTTGGTCTCGCCGAGTAAATCAAACTCAATACGTGACTGATCGAAAGCAACCGCGGTGAGGCAACAACCATTGACGGCGACGCTATCGCCCAACTGTAAACCCTGTGTCACGACTTCTGCCGCTAACACCAAGCGCCATGAATTTTCCTGTTCTTCAAAGGACACCACTGCCCCTGTTTCTTCTACAATTCCTGTAAACATAGTGACCGATTAAATCGGATTTCACGCCTTTGTCGCGAAAAAAGCCGCGCAGTGTGCAAAACACCCTGCGCGACTGAAAATTCAACGTAACCTATCTTTAGTTACTTACAGGCTGATTAAGCATCTGCTCAATGACTTGGTCGAGCGAGAACGTGGCAGCCTTCTGACGTGGTGGATATTCTTTAAATGTCTGCAAGAACTCACCGACATAGCCCTGTGCGGGCACTAAGAGATACGCACGGTCAATTAACCAATCGTAGTAGGTATTGGAAGTTACCTCAGCCCGTTCGTAAGGATCACGACGAATGTTGAAAATCAATGGAATACGCAACGGCACGAACGGGTCCATCCAAACACGAAGTGTACCCTCTGTCTTTTGCTCCATGAAGATCAACTTCCATTGGCTATAGCGCAAGGCAGTCAAATCACCATCATCCGAGAAGTAGAAAATTTCCTTACGAGGACTATCGACACCTTGGGGGTCTTTCAAGTGATCCATCAAATTGTAACCATCAAGATGAACTTTATAGTCACGGCCAAGGGCGCTTGAAGTATAACCATCCAGCAAGTCTTCCTTAATATCAGCATCACCAGCCGCGGCAATGAATGTTGGCAACCAGTCCATGTGATGCACCACACCATTACTAACAGAGCCTGGCTGTACAACTCCGGGCCAGCGAACCACACAAGGAACCCGCCATCCACCCTCCCAATTGGTGTTCTTCTCTCCCCGAAATGGAGTCGAAGCTGCATCAGGCCATGTATTGTAATGCGGACCATTGTCGGTCGAGTAGTGTATAATAGTATTGTCCGAGATACCCAGCTCATCAATCACTGCGAGAAATTCTCCGATGTGCATATCATGCTCGATCATTCCACAGGTGTATTCGTCAGCCAACGGATTGTGTGCTTTGATCTGCGCCATTTTCTCCTCACTCACGTGTGTACGAAAGTGCATACGCGTACCACTCCACCAAACAAACCATGGAATGTCAGCGGCATCTTGACGACGGATGAAATCAATCGCACGAGCAACTGTATCATCATCGACAGTCTCCATACGTTTTTTAGTAAGTGGTCCAGTATCTTCAATTCTGCCATCAGCAAAGGAGTGAATCACACCACGAGGCCCAAATTTCTTACGGAATTCAGGATCTTTAGGGTAGTCCTCATTCTCTGGCTCTTCTTCAGCATTCAAATGATATAAGTTACCGTAGAACTCATCAAAACCATGGTTAGTCGGCAAATGCTCGTCACGGTCACCGAGATGGTTCTTTCCAAATTGACCAGTCGCATAGCCTTGATCCTTGAGTAAAACGGCAATCGTCGGATCTAGTTCATTCATGCCTTGGGCTGCCCCAGGAAGCCCGACTTTGGACAGACCGGTTCGATAAACACTCTGACCCATAATAAAAGATGAGCGACCAGCAGTGCAAGATTGCTCACCATAATAGTCTGTAAACAAAATACCCTCGTCGGCAATTCGATCAATATTGGGGGTATGAAAGCCCATCATGCCACGGCTATATGCACTGATATTAGTTTGGCCAACATCGTCGCCCCAGATAACTAAAATATTTGGTTTGTCGGCCGCATGGACCGAAATCACTGAAGTGATTCCCACCATAAGGGTGAAGAGGTTTTTTTTCATAATTGTATAAGATTTTACTTTTCTAAATTTAATTAGTACGAAACGAAAAAAGACTAGGCTAACGTAAATAAAGCAATACAAAACTAACGTTTTTAAAAGTATAAGATATTACTAATCTAAAAATACCACAAATACTAAGGCCAATTCCTTCAAATAATTTGCATGAAAAAATAATGAATAACCCGTCAAAATGACTTCATTAATGATTTATGCACGACATGCATCGCTAAGGATAAGAGAGTACTTCAAGAATCTAAGTTAATCAATAATTTAAAACTATAACGCATCATCAACGACATTTATGCTGCCTTAAAAGCAACTCTTAATCTGCATTTAAACAAGACTCAGCAACATTTTTAGTGATCCATTCTAGCCAGAAAGATCTAGTTCTATAAATAATTTCAAGACTATGCAAATCGACCTACTAACGACATTTAACCTAGGAATTCTGGTACTTTACATCGGGAAATTACTGACGCAGAAATTTTCGATCTTAAGGCAATTAAATATCCCAGAACCAGTGAGCAGTGGGTTACTCATTTGCCTATTCACCTTTGGATTATATCTGATTACTGGCATCGAACTATCTTTTGACCTAGCGGCACGCGATGTCCTACTTGTCTACTTTTTCGCAAGTATTGGCCTCAACTCAGACATACGCTCTTTGATCTCTGGCGGATTGCCTCTCATTATCTTGCTGGTAGCGACAATTGCATATATGTTTCTGCAAAATATCGCTGGATTAAGTGTCGCCAAAGCATTTGGACTCGATCCAGTGATTGGCATCCTCGGAGGCACGACTTCATTAATTGGAGGACATGGTACTGCCATTGCCTGGACACCCGTCTACCAACAAACCTATGGAATCGCAAATGCAGGTGAAATAGGGATCGCCTGTGCAACATTTGGCTTGGTACTCGCTTCGTTAATGGGCGGTCCGATTGCCAACATTCTGATTAAGCGCCATAAACTCGAACCCACTAAAATTACGCAACCTGATGTGGGAATGATACATGGCGAAGAGAACACACGTATTGATATGCATACCATTTTGCGCTCATGGTTCATCTTAAATGTCTGCCTGACACTTGGTAAAATCATTCAGGAAGCACTCAGCAGCCTGCGACTCGATTTACCCTTATTCGTGTGTTGCCTATTTGGAGGTATCATTATTACAAATACAATCCCAAGATTATTTCCCCGCATAAAGTGGGTCGCAGAGACACCTTCATTGGCACTAATATCTGACGTCGCACTTGGTATGTTTTTGGCAATGTCGTTGATGAGCCTGCAACTGTGGACGCTCATTGATCTGGCTGGACCAATTCTGGGCATCTTAACCGTACAGTTTGTTCTGGCATTCTGCTTTGCGCTGTTTGTCATCTTTCGATTAATGGGGCGGGATTATGAAGCCGCTGTCATCTGCTCAGGATTTGGAGGTATTTCACTTGGCTCGACGCCGACAGCAATGGCAAATATGGCTGCAGTTTCAAAGCGCTATGGAGCCGCTCATAAGGCATTCATTATAGTGCCGTTAGTGTGCGGATTTTTCGTCGACATCGCCAATGCGATGATCATTCAAACATTCCTACGATGGTTTGGTTGATTCGGCTGAGCCACATACTACTTTGCATGCAACACTTCGACCAGCACCTCACCCGAGCATCCAGAAGGTGGCTGCAAATTCATATAAGCGGCCAAAGTCGCCGCTACATCGACTGTTTGAACTGGTCGATAAATCACCTGCGATTGTACCCCTACTCCTGCAAAAATTAATGGCACATAGCTGTCGTAGCGCCATGGAGAGCCATGCGTACAAGCAACATGTAAGCCGCCAAAATCTGCAATGAACCATTGCGGTTCAAACACCACATAGACATCACCAGAGCGCTTTAAATGGAAGTTATTCATTACCGCACGGTGCAGAGGGTTATCTGGGAATTGACCGCTCGCCAATGCCTGACTGGATACTGCCAGTGCGACTCCAGGGAACCGTGTTAACTCTTCCGCCACGGCTTGCTCTACTTCAGCCTGATCTAGTCCTTGTTCTTGAAGAGCAGATTGATTCAAATATACATAAGGATGTGAATAGGTTTCTATCAGTTCTTCACCAATACCGAAACGAGTCTTCAAGCGCTGGAATGCCGGCGCCTTATCCCAATTATCGGGCTCTACGTAATTCACATTAAACCCATATGCCTGCAGTGCGCCTGGCGCCTCTGGACCACCGTGGTCAGATGATAGTACGATTAGAGTATGCTCTAGCCCAACTTGGCTGTCTACATATCCAAGCAAGACCTCAATAGTTCGGTCCAAGCGAAGTAAGTTATCCTCTGCCTCTAAACTGGAGGGGCCGAAAATATGTCCTACATAGTCCGTCGATGAAAAACTGATAGACAAATAATCAGTCACCTCATCTTGGCCGAGTGCTTCGTTTGCAATCAGAGTTTTCGCAAAGTCGAGCGTGATCTCATCAGCGGCTGGACTCAATGTAAGATAGGTCGTAAATCCCTTATTATCCGAAGCTCCATATGCATGTGGAAAGGTTCGGCCGAATCCAGGTAGTGCGGTTTCCCATGGTTGGTCATCCATATCTCGAAAGACATAGCTTTCAGGATCGTGCAATAATTTCCACGCAGCTCCGCTGTAGCGCTTGAGTGGTTTCGATGCATTCCACTCAGTAACCCAAGCTGGGTAGCTCTCATAATAATAAGTACTCGTCACAAACTCGCCTGCCTGTTTGGAGAACCAGAATGCCTTGCCAGCATGACCTGCCATGGACACCGCACCCCGGTCTTTAGCGGAAACGCCGAACACTTTTGCCTGCCCTGCAGAGCGAATCGCCAATTCGTCTGCAAATGTTGAACATAGCAGGGCTCTGGGTGATCGTCCATCGGTGTTGGCTGCTTTTTGAGTTGGATCAATTTCATTCTCGTCATCCACATCTGCCCCCACAGTCAGCAGCGAATAATCGGGGTCTTCAATATTATAGGTGATCTGCCCCGACTGACGGTCAAACCAAAGATTGCCGACCATGCCATGCACTGCGGGCGTCGCACCAGTTGCCAGAGTCGCATGGCCAACAATTGTCTCTGTATTCGCATGCGAGTGATGCGCATTCGCATACACTGTTCCCTCATCTAGAAAATAACGAAAGCCACCATCCGACAATCGATCGGAAAACCGCGTTAACTGATCACCGCGCAACTGGTCGACGGTGATCTGCAATACCAGTCTCGGCGGCTCAGCAGACAAATCAACACAAAGTATAGATAAAAGAAGAAGACGATGTAGTATATTCATAAAATTACCTAACCATTTAATGATAGGTAAATAAATACTTTTAAATTTAAAAAAATGTAATTAAGTCCGGGACCGCCAATAATCTGAGTGCCACACATGTACGGTACCGAGCAAACTCAATCCCACTCCGGACTTACTCAGATTAATAAAAAAGCATATCACCAAGGCTTGACATAGGTGCAAACACTCCTTTTCTGAGCATCCTTTCAAATTGGACGCCAGAGTAGCTCAGTGGTAGAGCAGAGGACTCATAAGCCTTTGGTCGGCAGTTCAAATCTGCCCTTTGGCACCATTTTGAAGAAACTGAACCTCTCACACATTTGAGAGGTTTTTTTGTAAGCAGGCATCACTTTAAGGGCATATTTGAACTCCCAGAGCAGATTCAAATGTGACTTCAGCCGCCCGGAGGGCACCCGCTGCAGTCATCCTGCGCCGAACAACGACCATGCCATCAATCCGCACTGAGGAAATGTACAAAGCACGATTATCGTATAGGAAGCCTCTATTCGGCTTCACTCTTGTCTCAGCCCTCACTCTTCAACCCTCTCCTCAATCAATTAGCTCAGGTAGCTTGGTCTCCATGTTAATCACAATAGAACCTTGGCCTTTCAGCACTCCTAGCAAACGATTGCCGATAAACTCAGCCCGCCAACCACGCAGCATTCGATGACGTTCGGCATCCGCGACATCAGACTCAAGCACGAAGGCGGTGACATCAGCACGATTGCCAATCAGAGGCGGATCGATTTGCGCTGCTAAGCAAATGCCTTTAATCAGGGCTAAAGTCAGATCGACGCGAGATTCATACCCATCATCGGGTGCTGGCCCTTTATGCCGGCCGTTCGCCAATGGAGGTAAGTCTCCCTTTATCCCACGCTCGATCGCCGCCCAAATCTTAACACGATTGTGCTGTAAGCAGCGCTCTGTCAGACCACGGCTGGGCTGAATCGCTTCAGCTGAAGTCGGCGTTTTTTTCATTAGAGAGACGATGGCATCGTCGGATAAGATAAAATTACGCGGTAAATTGCGCTCTCGTGCTTTAAGCTCACGCCATGAACCGAGTGCCCTCACAATGTTGCGCTGCTGATTCGTCAAAGAGCCACTCCCACGCACTCGCGGCATGTCCGCATCGGGGTGGAACTCTTGGTACAAGTCTTCATTTTCGTAGTACTTCATCTCGTCGATGATCCACTGTTGACGCCCCAGATCATCAGCCTTTGCCATAATCTGCTCCATCAGGCGGGTAGAATAGCGTACATCGTCTTCGGCGTATTTCTCCTGTTTGTCTGTAAGCGGTCGTGCCAGCCAGTTGGAGCGCGTCTCCGACTTATCTAAACGCACTTTTAATAAGGTCTTGAGCAGCTCGCTCAGGGAGATTGTAGAGGAAAGACCGACAAATCCAGCAGATCGCTGCGTATCGAAGATATTCTTGGGGTAGGCTCCGCAAGCGCGTTTGAGAATGGTAAGATCCTGCTGTGCATCGTGGAGGATCTTGACGGTGTTCTCGTCTGCCATGAGGACGGCGAACGGCGACCAATCCTCAATTTCTGGCGCATCAATCAGCTCACAGTGCCCATCTGGATAGCCAATTTGAACAAGCCCAAGTGTCGGATAGTAAGTGCGATCCCAAACAAATTCAGTGTCGATGCCTACTGCACCAGCCGCTTGAGCGGCCTGCACTGCATCTGCGAGGGCTTCTGTCGTCGTAATCATGTGGGAACCAAAGTCACCAAATCCTAGACTATTGGAAAGCAGAATCTTATCTAAACAGCTAATTCTTAGCGAATCGAAGAAAATAGCACTTCACTAGCCTTGATGCCGCCTCAACTTTCGTTCAAACCTTAACACTTGTAACAGCAGTTTTTTCCAATCCGCAGCGATAAACCAAGATTTATGGAGACCACCCCCAGTATACGCGTTGAAAATCTAACCCGAAAATTCGGTGCCTTTACTGCGATTCAGAACGTAAGCTTTACAGTCAATCCAGGTGAGATCGTCGGGTTTTTAGGCCCCAATGGCGCGGGCAAGAGTACCACCATGCGTATTTTGTCTGGCATCATGCCAGCGACTTCTGGTTCTGCATGGGTCGGCGGGATCCCAGTCGCAAATAATCCTCATGAGGTAAAGCAACGGATTGGCTATATGCCCGAAAATAACCCGCTGCCGGATGGTATGCGCGTGGTCGAATATTTACGCTTCCGCGCGCGCCTCAAGGGTGTGCCAGGTCGCAAAATTAGCGATACTGTGTTGGATGTAATGGAGACCTGCGACCTAGCACGTACGGCGCGACGTAAAATAATAGGCACACTCTCAAAAGGCTTTCGCCAGCGTGTCGGGATTGCCGACGCACTGCTTGGCGACCCCGAGGTAATCATCATGGACGAGCCAACAATCGGCCTCGATCCGCATCAAATTCAGGGGATTCGCAAATTGATCAATAACTTACGCGGACGCCTGACCGTGGTGCTTTCCAGTCACATTTTACCGGAGATCGAGCGTTCCTGCGACCGGGTTATTATTATCAACCGCGGCCGTGTCGTTGCCAGTGGTACGAGCGATAGCTTGCGCGAAGAATTCCTCCCTGGCAAGCGCTTCAACCTCGAAGTAAAAGGCACTGAGCAAAGTGTCACCGAAGCTTTAAAAACAAAAGGAATCGAAACGGAGGTTCTAGAAAAAGAAATTAGCGATGGAGATATCTTACGTCTTTCACTCCGCGCTGAAGGTCATGGTGACCTCGGACCGCAACTGATGGCCGCACTGAGCGAATCGACTGACTGCACCCTCCGCAGTCTCGCCCCATACGCGCCCAACCTCGAAGAAATATTCCTCGCTGCCACCAAACGCTCATGGGAGGAAACCATGGACAGCCCCAAAGCAATCGCAGCGGTGAAGGCATAAATATCGGTTTTTTATAATGCGTAACTTCTTTACACTCCTCAGGCACGAGCTTCGAATGCTCTTGATTAGCCCGCCAACCTATATTGCAGCGGTCCTGTTTGTTAGCCTCATGGGCTTCCTCTATTGGGCAATCCTACGCGGAATGATCAATACGCCTGAAGAAAGTCTTCCCATCGTTCAGTTTCTGAAGATTTTCTGGATTCCAGTCTTCTTTGTCGTGCCGTTGCTGACCATGCGAAGTGTTGCCGGCGAGCGCAGTACTGGCACACTGGATACTTTAATGACCACCCCCACCTCGCGCGTGGCAGTCATTCTGAGTAAATTCTCTGGTGCATATATTTTTTACATGCTACTGTGGCTTTCAACGCTTAGCTTCCCGCTAATTGCTTCGAAATTCTTTCCCAGTGCTGCAGTCAGCGGTAGCTTACTAGAAACTGCACCAATCATTGGCGGCTTCGCGTTTCTGGCGCTTAGCGGCGTCCTATTTATTTCTATTGGTATCTTTGCCAGTAGCATTACCCGCAGTCAACTAGTGGCTGGGATGCTCAGCTTCACCACGCTGTTCGTCGCCATTATCGGTGGGCAACAGCTCGGTAATATCGCAGAAAATGGAGCAGAACTCGCATTCTGGGCGAGTGAACTGGTTAACTATTTACAGATCTTCGAGCATCTCGATGACTTCTCCCGCGGTGTAATTGATACACGCCCTTTCTTTTACTATATCAGCACAGGTGCTCTGTTGCTGGGATTATCCACTCTTGTGATCGAAGCGAAAGCCTAATGAAACCAAGCCGTTTTAATGAATTCCGCTTTGCTAGACGCTTCCGCGCCATCAATCGTTTGGTGCAGATACTGCTAAGCCTTAGCCTCATCATCGCTCTGAATTTCATCTCAGCGAACTATTTTAAACGCTTCGATCTCACAAAGTCAGGCGCTTATACGCTGGCGCCCGAATCGAAGGCTTACATTCGCCAACTGAAAGAGCCCGTCGAAATCATCGTAACCATCCCGAAAGAAACCGAAGAAGACGAATTCGGGATCATTCGCCAGGATCTCAAAAAATTGCTGCGTGAATATGAGTTCGAAGGCATGCGCGATGGCAAGGCCTATGTCACGGTCGAATTCGTCGACATCTATCGTCAACGTAAACGCGCTCACGAACTTGCAACAAACTACAACTTAACCAAAGAAAATGCGATCATCATCGCCTCTGGCGAAAAGGTGCGTGAAATCAGCCAAATAGGCCTCTACGAATACGATGATGGCAAGACGCGCGGCTTTCGAGGCGAGCAGGTATTTACATCTGCGATTCTCGATGTATCTTCAAAGAAGGCACAAAAGATCTACTTTCTAGTAGGGCATGGCGAAATGCGCCTCGATGATGTCGATCCACTACGCGGACTGTCTCAACTCGAAAGCTTCCTCAGTGAGCGTAACTTCGAAGTAGCGACACTGGATCTAGCTATCGATAAAAACGTGCCTGAAGATGCCTCACTCGTAGTCGTGCCCTCCCCTCAAGCCAGCCTCCAACCAGAAGAAGTTGAAAAGCTGCGACGCTACATGAGCGATCGCAACGGCCGCATGATTACACTGATTGACCCGGGCCGACGCCATGGGATGGATGAACTCTTCTTCGACTGGGGAGTCCTCGCGGAGGACAATGTTGTCGTTGATGTCGGTGCTGACTTCCGCGCTCAAGGCGGTGACCTGATCATTCGTCATTTCGCTGAGCACCCGATCACTCAACTGCTGATCGACTATCAAATAACCGCACTTTTCGGCCAACCTCGCTCAGTGCGCACCGACCCAGCATCAGCCAATGACAGCCGTCTACAAGTACACCAACTAATCGGCACTTCGGATAAAAGCTGGGCCGAGCGCGACTATCGCACCCAAAAGCCGATCGCATTTGATGCCAAGCGCGATCAAAAAGGCCCAATCAGTATTGCAACTGTCTCTTCCCGCAGCTCCGGGATCGAATTGGGTATTACTATTCCAGGTGGACGTATGGTTGTGTTCGGCAACTCCGACTTTATCACCAACAACCGTTTGCGTGCCTTTGGCAATCATACTCTGTTTATCAACTCGGCAAATTGGGCGCTAGATCGCACCAGCCTGCTGAATATTCCCACCCGTAAACTCGAAAGCCACCAAATCGTAATGAGTGAGAGCGACCTACAACGGATGCTTACTTATTTCGCCATTGTGCCCGCGGCCACTGCCATGTTCGGGCTTCTCATCTATTTCATTCGCCGCCACTAAACTCCGATGCGATTTAAATTCACAGTCTTCCTACTGGTACTCAACGTGATCACGTTTGGGTTAATTCTATCACTCAATAAAAAAGCAGAGCAACTCAGTGCGCAAACTGGTGGACTCTCTGGCATGATTGGCCGTGGCGTGATCGAAGCAGACCGAATTGAGCTCAATGGCAACGGCCTCGATGCGCCACGTATTCTCGAACATGATGGCTCTTCTTGGAGTATCACACAACCTATGCAGTGGTCTGCCAACTACTTTGCAGTTAACCGAATCCTCAACCAGCTGCAATTTCTAGAGGAAGAAGCCTCTTTTTCCTTAGCTGAAATCGAACAAACTGGTCAAAGCCTTGCGGACTACGGACTCGAGGAACCATGGCTACAATTAAAGATCTCAAACCATGATGAATCGATAGAGCTAAGCGTCGGCACTGTCACTGAGATTGGCAATAATTTCTACCTACTCGGCCCAAACGGCAAAGACATTTTTGTTGTCAACGAGCAAGTCATCCAAAGCCTGCTTGTCGATCTCGGCGACTTGCGTAATCGCGAAATTTTTGATATTCCAGTTTTTGAGATCGATGCGCTCAGTTTGGAGATCAGCACCCCTGAAGCAGCGGTCGGCAATAGTAATTTTCGCGTGCGCATCGCCCGCACAAACACTGGCTGGATCTTCGAAGCTCCTCTCAGCGCTGAGGCCGATGCAACCCAAGTAGCCAACACGATCAACACACTCACTGCAGCTAAAGTGGTTGAATTTAAAGAACTGGAAACCAGCGACCCAATACTGCAAGGCTTGGAGAATCCCGCGATGCGCGTCACACTTCATGGCAATAAACGGCGCCAAACTTTGCTCATCGGTAATAAAGTTCCTACCAGCGACGCAAAAGAAGCGCCTACTTACTTTGCTCGCATAGAGGATAACCCTACCGTATTTACGATTGCAGCTGAGCCCTTTGACAAGCTCCGCGAAGCCGAAGAAGCGCTGCGTGAGCGGAGCTTCATGAGCATTGATCCTAAAGCGCTGACTTCTATTGAGTTATCCGAAGGCGACCTACAAATACGCCTACAAAAGCTCGAAACTGGTAATAGCTGGCAAGTCGTCGAAAGTAACGTCGATACCAATATTCAGCCACGACACGCAGACCCCGGAATCATCGCCAAACTGATTGACGACTTGAAAAACCTCCGCGCCAGTGGCTTCGCAGTCGACTCTCCGACGCCGACCGACTTTGACCGACTGGGCTTCAATGTACCGCGTCGCACGATTAAACTATCGCTGGGAGACGACACGACTACCCTACTGATCGCGCATCCCGAAAACGAGAATGAGATGCTCTATGCGCGGAGCGATAAAGCTGAATACATCTACACTGTCAATCGCCGCGCAACACTTAAGGCCATTCCCCTCAATGCCGCCTACTATCGCAAGCGCACTCTGGAAAAATTACCACAAGCTGCAAAAATCAAAAGCCTCCAGCTGCAAAACCTCTTAACCGGACAAGTCATCTTCTCGTATTCACTTGAGGACGAAGACCGCATCTGGTTAAAGGCGCTGATAGACCTACCAAAAGCTCACCGCGAGGCCACGCTTAGCTTGCTCGAAGCGATCCGTCATTTCAGAGTAAAAACGTATCTAATTGATGAATACACAGATGCTTACCCACTCGACAGTGAAACCACACGCCCATGGGTCTTTCGCCTGAGCGCCGAGCTACTCCTTCCTGGTGACGAAACTGATCGCAGCGAAACTCGCACATACGTATTCACACATCGCTTTTCCGGGTCGATTCAAGTGGGCGCTTCTGAGAAGCACAACGCAATCTTTGAAATCCCACAAGAGACAATTGATGCGCTCTATGTGTTGACTGATGATATGCAGCCTCCTCCCGAGGCAAGTGATCAGCCGATCTCTACACAAAAAACCATCGCACCATTAGCGGAGCCGAAACCTGCTGCCACAGATGAGCCAAGCACTGCTCCTTAAATCATATTCAAATAGGTCGACATGTGGAAAAAATATAGAGCTAGAGGAATGATGTTCCTAAAACTCTTTCTCGACCTGGTATTATTGATTATATTTTCGATACAAGCCTACGTTGCCGGCTGCCTCATCATTTTCCACTCGATCCCGATTCCCACTCAATGGGCGAATCAGACACTTCGAACACTGAGCTTTGAGGACTACTACGTTCAGGCGAATAGCTTTCGTCTTAAGCTCCATGGAGCACTCGAACTAACTGGACTGAAAGTATATCACGACAGCATGAAGCTGCCGATATTAGAAGCATCTAGCACCGAGCTAGAGTATCGCTTACTCAATGACGGAGCACTGCAATTTACCCCAACAGAACTGGTGCTATCCAACGGCACACTACAATTGCCGGCAATCTATGCCCCCGGCGGTGCGCGGTCCGCAATTCTGGAAAATATAACCTTCCATCTAACACCTGCTAATCAGTCCATACAAATCGACTCATTCGCTGCGAAACACAAAGATATCAAGCTTCGGGGCTCAATTAATTGGCCATTTCAATCCAGCAGCGAAACCCCGCAACTCGAAGACATCTACAAACTCATAGCCCAAGCACTTACCGAGAAAGAACGGTTTTCTCCATTTATACATCCGACCCTCGAATTTGCCATAACGGCACGCCCCAATAAATCGGTCGACATCTACACCCGCTTGTCTTGCGAACAATTGAAATACATCCATGCGACTGGGGAGGACTTTGATTTTCAAACCAACTTTAGGCTCGAGGAAGGCAGACTCACTCCCCTCTCACCACTATTGTTAAGAGCCGACCAAATACAGGTTGCAAAAGCCTCAGTCTCAGCAACAGACATCTCTGCATACGTATCGAGCAATCAATGGTCCGATCTATTGGATGGAACTTGGCCCGATTTCGAAATCAGCGCACTTACAATGAATGTACACGACATCGAACTCAACAGCCCCATGGCTACCCTGTCGGCAGCGAATTATCCAAATATTTCATTTTCAGGTTCGGCGAGTGGGCTTGAAGGTGGAGCTGCATTTAGCGGTATACTGAACTCGAAGACACAAAGTGGCTCGTTACACGCTCACGGCAGTGTCGAACTTCTATCTTTATTTCCTAATTCAGTTCTTAATAAATTACCAAAATTTGAATTCGGATCGACACCATATTTAGATCTAAAAATTCAACTAGAGGAAGGCTTTGCACTGGGAAGCACCACCTTTCGCTTCGATGTAAATGACGTTACCGCCAACGGCTTAACATTTGATCATATCCTATCCACTGGTAACTATAGTAATGAAACGTTCACCCTGGACACTGTCCTAGCCAACAGAGGCAAGCAGTGGATTGATGCAACATTTAGCCTCGATGGTCGTCACAATGACTATAAAATATCCCTGTTAGGATCTTTACTCCCGAAGCAATATGACGCACTGCTACCCAAATGGTGGAGTAACGTCTTCAAAGATATTCAGTTTAGCAGTGAGACATTTGGCTACGGCGACTTCGTCATACGAGGAAATCGTGATAAGCCGCGTGAACTATTCTTCCTCGGCCGTGCTGCCGCCGAAAATGCGATATACAAAGGAGCGCATATTGATGCAGGGGAAATGATCGTGCGCGGTCGCAAACACTACGTCGAACTCCATAACTTCGATGCTAAAGTTGGCAAGGGTTGGGCCAATGGTGATGTCGCATTTACGAGAGGTAATAACGGGCTGATCTCGGTGCGCTACGGATTCGACGCAAAAATGCCGCCTCAAACCGCTGCAAAAATATTTGGCGAAACACTCGCCAACATCATCAGTGATTTTGAAATTGAACAACTTCCGCGAATCACAATGGCTGGAGCTAATTTTACTGAAACAGATGTACGCTATGCACAGTCCGACTATTTCAATCTAGAGGCATCGATTGACTCGCCTCTTACCTTTAAAAAAACGCCACTCGAACATTTAAAGTTCTTCCTCTATGCGCGCGAGCAAGACATCTATCTGAGGGACGTAGAATTTGGCTATGCTCAGGGACTTGGCACTGCTAACATTGACATTATAGATACTTTGGAAGGCAGTCAGCAACTCACATTGAATCTCAACTTGCAAGGGGCCAATCAAGCAGAAGCGGTACTTAACCTACCCAGCTTTGACGATGTTGAAAATCAACTCACGTACCCAGAAATAAAAACCGATAAAGGCACGAGCGACCAAGGTAAACTGAATCTAAACGTTGAAGCCCGAGGGCCGATCGACAACTTATATGGATATAATGGATACGGAAGTTTCGTTGTGATGAACGATAACATAGGGTCGATACAACTACTCGGACCACTCTCCAGCCTCCTACATAAAACACGACTCAATTTCACTTCCTTCAATCTTAATCAAATGAGCAGTACCTTCGAGGTACAGCAAGAGACATTATTCTTCCCTGACTTGATCATCGAAGGCGCGCGTACCAAAATCTGGACAGCAGGTACAATGCATATACCAGATCAGTCACTTGACATGAAGGTTCGCGTAGGGCTATTCGCAAATATGGGGAACCCAGAATCAACCTTGAATAGCTTCCGCAAGCTCCTCACTTCGCCTCTTCCGAATCTCTTGATCTTTGACCTCAATGGCACAATACAAAACCAAAAACTACGGCTTCGCTACGACCCTCGGAAATATATCCCTGTCATCAGGAATCTCTAGCTGAGATAGTTTCTAGCAGTTTAGAGCTCGCAGCAAGCCCAGACAGTGCTGCACCTTCAACGCGAGGCCCACCAAATGAATCGCCTGCCAGCAAGAGATTCGACTCGAAATTGGAAAAGCACAAATCAGGATACGGGTTTTCTGAAAAGCAAAACCCCCATCTGTGGCAATTATACTCACGTACGTTAGCTTTAAGATGATGTGCTGCAGCTTTTAGCATGAGCGAACCGCGTAAGCTATCTGGCGAATCCCAGTGCTGATCCGCAAATACAGCATTCGCATGAAGTGTAATGGCATGTTCGTGCGGAGAAATACCTTTCGCATGGTTATCCGCAATCCAAGTGAGAGGGCCTTGCTCGCAGCGAAGAAAGCCAGACTCAGGTAACCCAGAAGGACCATCCAGTATCGCCAAAGTAGCAAGACCACGATCATAACGAACTGCTCGTAGACGATCCAGCTCAGCGCCAGCATAGTTAAGTCCAGTGGCATCCAACAATGCTAATGCCTGCGGTAGTGGCGCAGTCAGTACCAGATACCGTGCCCGAAAGGTGGCCCCCGACGCCGTCGCGACCGTCCATAATGAACCATCATATGCGAGGGATCTGACAGTTTCGGTGCACCTCAAATCCAAATCTTTTGATAAATACTTAGGCGCATCTGATATACCGGATACACCGCAATAACGCGAATATCCAGATTCATTCGTGTCATGCGGCGCATGCCGAAACCATTCGCGTATGACGCCGGCCTCCAACCATTCATCGATATAGCGCTGAAAGCTGGGGGATCGGACAGTAAAAAACTGGGCTCCATGATCGAGCCGAGCCATACCCATTAGACGTGTCGCCATACGTCCTCCAGGACCACGCCCTTTATCAAGAATACGAACCGACCTACCAGTCTTCTTTAGCTCAGTCGCACACAATAAGCCAGCAATTCCAGCACCAATAATTAAAACATCGGTTGTGTTTGTTTCTCTCATCTTCTAATCTTGATAAATTGTTGTTCTTAATGTGGCTGACAGCGATGGCGTTTGCCATTCAAAGCCGAGCTGTTGTAGACGAGCGGGAATAACGCCCAGATTACTCAGCACTGTTTCCTGACCCATCTCACCGAATAGAGTTTTGATCACTAGATTGGGTATTGGGAACAATGTCGGACGGCCAATCACGCTCCCCAACGTTTTAGTGAAGTCCAAGTTAGTCACCGGACTCGGAGCTACGGCATTGATTGGGCCCTGTACCAAATCATTTTCAACTGCAAAAACATATGCGCCAACTAAGTCTGGCAGGCTAATCCAACTCATCATCTGACTACCACTACCAATGCGTCCACCAAGACCCAATTTAAACGAGGGCAGCATCTTCGCTAAAGCGCCGCCCTCTTTACTCAAAACAATACCTGTACGCAATAAGGCGACGCGCCCACCAACATCGACCAGTGGCTGGACTGCAGATTCCCATTGGCGGGTTACCTCTGCAAGGAAACCATCGCCACTCGAGGCGGACTCATCAAGATGGCCCTCTCGACTGATGCCATAATAACTAATCCCAGATGCACATAAAAATGCAGGCGGCTTCGCTTGCTGCACAAGCTGATCAATCAACAGCTTGGTTCCATCCACTCGACTCCGCAGGATGCGCTCTTTCGCCGCAGTATTCCAGCGCTGAGCAACAGTCTCCCCTGCAAGGTGGATCACTACATCTACCTCATTGAGTGCCGCTGGGTCGATCTGTCCCGCAGACACATCCCAAGAGTAATCGCCCTTTGTGCCACGTGACAATCGACGAACGCTATGCCCACGCGCGCTCAAGGCTACGCACAAAGGCGCGCCCACCAGACCCGTTGCCCCCGTTACAAGAATTCTTTGCTTACTCTGTGCCATCTACTATTTCTGTTTGAAGCATACCGCAGGATTATCACGAATAGTCCGCGCTTGCAGCACAATCTGATCACGCTGTGCGTCATCAATGCGATCTAAATTTCTCAACTGTAACCCCATCCGATGATTTTTACCTAATACCGCTTGATGTCGTATTAAGTAATCCCAATACAACGTGGTGAATGGGCAAGCATCCTCGCCGATTTTTTCTTTCGGATTTTTGGGACACGACTTACAATAATTACTCATCTTGTTGATGTAGTTTCCAGTCGCAATGTAAGGCTTGGAAGCCATCAGTCCACCATCAGCATACTGCGACATACCGAGGGTGTTGGGCAATTCGACCCATTCCACCGCATCCACGTAAACCGCTAGATACCATTCATGTAATCTTTGTGGGTCGATACCGAGCAACAGCCCATACAATCCAGTAACCATTAAACGTTGTATATGATGTGCGTAACCATGTTCCAAAGTTTGGCCGATTGCTTGATTTAAACAAACCAAGTCAGTCTCACCAGTCCAATAGAATTCCGGCAATGGCTCCGATGCCTCCATCTGATTAAGCTGTACATAGCCGGGCATATTCAACCAGTAGATCCCACGCACATATTCTCTCCAGCCAAGAATTTGACGGATGAAACCTTCCACTGCGGGTAACGGAGCAGCGCCCGATTGATAGGCTTGCTCGGCCGCAGCAACCACATCACGTGGATTGAGCAATTTAAGATTGAGCGACGTGCTGATGAGCGAGTGATATAACCACGGTTCATCGGTCCACATGGCATCTTGATGATCTCCAAAATTTGGCAATTGGCTTTTAACAAAATCTGCTAATGCCTGCTGTGCATCCGCAGCAGTCACAGGCCATGCGAATGAATCCAATGTGCCAGGGTGCTCACTGAAGCGCGCTGTCACTAATTCAAGCACTTCTTTAGTGACTGTATCCGGAGCAAATCCTGGACCTTGATTCGGTGCTTCAGGGCCACTGCGCGGGAATGCTTTACGGTTACTCTTGTCGTAATTCCACTCACCACCGACTGGCTGATCATCTTCCATTAAAACCTTAAACTGCTTGCGCACTTGTCGGTAGAAAAATTCCATGCGGATCGCTTTACGTCCCTTCGCATGCTCTCGGAAGTCAGCTAAAGTCACATAGAAATGCCGGTCTTCTCGCACTTCTAGAGCCACATTTTGAGCGCTGCAGAGTACTTTCAGCTCCTCTAAAACACGCCATTCACCCGGCTGTGTAACGATGACTTTTTCGGGAGCGTATTTACCTATCGTTTTGGCTAGATGACTGGAAAGGCTGCCTTTAGCACTGTCAGCCTGGAGCTCTGTATACTCGACATCAATGCCTTCTCCCTGAAGCGCACTCCGGTAATGCCTCATCGCCGATAGAAAGAGTGCAATCCTCTGTTTATGCGACCACACTTGAGTTGCCTCGGCATCCACCTCTGCCATCCAGACGATATCCTGAGATGCATCAAAACCGTCAAATGCTGCTGCATCACGATTCAATTGATCGCCCAATACTACTATTAAATTTCTCATACCATTAAGAGTCGCTTAGCCTTTAAACTTTTTTAGTGCCGCCAGCGCCCGATTTCGCCCAGCTTGATGATCTATAATTGGAGCTGGGTAGTCCTTGCCGATTTCAATACCAGCGTAGTCTAAAATTTCATCAGGCGCCTCCCAAGGGGTATGGATATACTTAGCAGGCATCTTACCTAATTCAGGCACATACCGCCGTACATAAGCACCGTCTGGGTCAAATTTCTGCCCTTGGATGATCGGATTAAACACACGGAAATACGGGGCGGCATCGGCGCCGCAACCACCACTCCATTGCCATCCTAGGGTGTTACTCGCTAAGTCAGCATCGACTAATGTATCCCAAAACCACCGCGCACCCGAGTGCCAGTCCTGCAATAAATGTTTAACCAATAAGGACGATACGATCATCCGCACACGATTGTGCATCCATCCAGTCTTCCATAGCTGGCGCATCCCAGCATCTACGATTGGATAGCCAGTTTGCCCTCGCTGCCAACTACGCAAGGTATCAAGGTCTTCTTCCCAAGGGAAATTACTATATTCATGTCGCAGTGGTGCATTCGGCGTGTCAGGGAAATGATACAGCACGTTATAAGCAAACTCACGCCAGTAGATCTCTTTCAAATACACCAGCGGCCCTTCCTCAGTTAGATCACAGCGTGCGCGCAACTGCGCAACGACCTGCCGAGGCCCAATCAGGCCCCAAGCCAGATAAGGTGAGAGCGACGAAGTGCCATCAAAATCCGGTCGGTCTCGATCCACTTGATAATTGGTGATCGCTTCGTCGACAAAATGCTCCAACTGCTCTTCAGCGGCGGCTTCACTGACCTTCCATTGTTTGGCCATTTCTTCATGCCATGACAGCGTAGGCATCAGCTGCAGATCATCGACCGATATCGAATCGGGCCAGTGCTCAGCCTGCTTCCAAGCATCGAGGTTGGGTATGACTGGGGCTTCAATCTCACGCGCATTTACTTTTTTCCAGTAAGGCGTATAGACCTTATAAGGCTGGCCACCGCCAGCAGCCACCGTGTGCGGCTCATTTAATAATGCGCTGTTAAAACTTTGCACCGCGACACCTGCAGCGCGCAGCTCTCGTTTCACTTCCATATCAACCGCACGATGCGCACCTGCATAGCGACGATTCCAAAAGACGCTGTGTGCACCAGTCTCTTTGATTAAGTCCTGTAATACCTCCAAACTAGACCCTTTGCGGATGATCAATTTGAGACCCCGCTCTGCCAATGACGCAGACAGGCTCAACAGCGCTTGGTGCAACCACCAACGAGACGCACCACCCGGAGCCCAACCGTCCTCCTCATCTGGCGACCAAATAAAAACTGGGATGACAGGGGCACCCACCTCCAGTGCCGCTGCTAGAGCAGAATTATCATTTAAGCGCAGATCCTGACGGAACCATAATAATGTTGGGGACATAGTAATTCAAACGCGTCAGAGGCCCATAACTTACACATTGAAATGATAATTTAAGGCGACTTAGCCGCTTTCCACGCATGCCTCTTGATTCTGCGTAAAAACTACTCAATATCGCAGCCATGGATACAACAACTGCTATACACCAACGCCGCTCTGTAAAACATTACGACCCGGATCACACAATGACTGAGATTGAGATCCAGGCACTGCTCGAACTCGCACTGCTCTCTCCCACTTCGTTTAATATGCAGAATTGGCGTTTTGTTGTCGTCACAGACCCTGAGAAGCGTGCCGCTATTCAAGCCGCAGCATGGAATCAGGCTCAAGTGACTGAGGCCTCTATTCTGATCATCCTCTGCGCTGACCTGCATGCCTACGAAGATGGGGCCCGCTACTGGGTCAACGCGCCTCAGCCAGTGCAAGACATGCTGGTGCCGATGATCGAGCCATTTTATAAAGACAACGTCCAATTGCAACGCGACGAAGCCATGCGCTCGATAGGCATTGCCTCACAGACACTCATGCTCACCGCTAAATCCATGGGCTACGATTCTTGCCCTATGATTGGGTTTGATCCACAAAAAGTCGCGGATATTATCGAACTACCGGAGCATCACATTATTGGGATGATGCTACCAGTTGGCAAAGCACTAAAAGATGCGAACACACGCGGCGGGCAACTCCCCTTCGACGAGGTGGTGCATATCGATGGATTTTAGGCAGAATAAACATCAGTCTGTCCATCCCTCCTCCACTTAGTGTGCGAGCTTGCGCGCGGCTCCAGCACCTCAGCCCATCACGTCGTAGACTCGCGCAAGCGCGAACACCACCAAGTAAAGTACCATTAAAAAAGGACCGCACCCCAAAGGAGGAGCGGTCTTTTTGTGAATTTAAACCCGAAAGGAGCTTTAGCCTTCGGCACGCACACGCGCATCAGCATCGATCGAAGCCAACACCTTCTGCATTTCCGCTGCTGCTTCAGCTTTAACCTTAATCAAATCCTCAGGATCAAGCACATCGCTACGTCCGAACACATAGAATTTAATCTTCGGCTCAGTGCCCGACCCACGCACAGCAAAACTGTAGCCGTTACTCAACTCAAGGAAGTAGAAATCCTGCGCAGGGATTTTCTCACCATCCGCATCAATGATCTCATCCTTGCCAAAATCAGTGAAGCCAGAAACGCTCACATCGCCAAAATTCTTCGGCGGATCATTTCGATACGACGAGAGGATATTGGCGATTTTCGCACTCCCCGCCGCGCCTTCGTAGTAGATGTTAATCGTCTTCTCTTCGTAGTATCCATGTTGCAAATACAATGAGTCGAGAAATTCTGTAAAGGTCATATCTTGAGCCTTTAGGTATGCTGCAACTTCACAGAACATGACCACCGCGGCATTGGCATCTTTATCACGCACCTTATCGCTCGCCAAATAACCATAGCTCTCCTCGCCACCAAAGACAAAGTAACTGGAATAATCCAGCAGCAGATCCGCGCGCGTCCAAATATCGCAGGCATCATAATCCACTGCCGTGCCTTCTTTTTCCATCAACTGCTCTTTCATTTGCGCTTCGTAACCCGCTAGTTTCGCACCGATCCACTTGAAACCAGTTAAGGTGTTGATCGTTTTTAGCCCGTGCCATTCCGCTACCGCCTCCTGCATCGGACTCGTCACAAAGGTCTTAATAAAGACCACATTATCACCGCCGTCTTCAGGAATAATTTCAGCATCCTTGAGTACCGAAATTCGGTATTCGGCGAGTATTGTGCCGATTTGATTGCCAGTCAAAAGTACCATCTCGCCCTTGCGATCACGCACCGCTACCCCCATGCGGTCGGCATCCGGATCTGTTGCAAGAATCACATCAGCTCCGACTTCATTCGCCTTCGAGATACCCATCGCTAGCGCCTCTGCATTTTCCGGATTCGGCGACTGCACTGTCGGGAAACGCGCGTCTTGCTGCATCTGCTCAGGCACTTCGATTACTTTGACGCCGAGTGCCTTCAAAGCAGGCACCGAGCTAATCGCACCGGTGCCATGGATCGGAGTGAACACAATTTGCGGTGCTTCCTTTTCCATCACTTCGGCATCCACGACCATCTCTTTCAACACGTCTTGATACGCGGCATCATCTTTCGCGCCTAATGTAATTACGCGAGTAAGATCAATCTCTAGAAACGCTGGCACTTCAGACAATTCGACCAGATTGACTAGGTCGACTATACCTTCGGCATGTGGCGAAACGACCTGCGCGCCATCGTCAAAGTAGACTTTGAACCCGTTGTCATGCGGCGGATTGTGGCTCGCAGTAATCACGGCACCGCAGGTTGCCTTATTTTGCCGTACCGCAAAGCTCAACTGTGGAGTCGAGCGCGGTCCATCAAAGATCAATGCCTGACCTCCGAGCTTACACCATGTCGATGCCGCAAGCTCACAAAAGTGGCGTGAAAAGTGACGTACGTCATGAGCGATCACAAAACGGGGAAGATCATAGCTGCCGGTCTCTTTGAGGTAATTCTCGACATAACGAAACAGCCCGATCGTCGCGCGCACCAGATTAAAGTCATTCAATACATTCGAGCCAACTGCAGCATGCGCGGGCGAACCCATCTCTGTGAGCTCACCTGTCTCTGCGGCCGCAGCGACACGACCAATCGTGCGCCCGCGAATGCCTCCGGTACCAAAGGCTAGATTCTGATAGAATCGATCATTCAACTCGTCCCACTCCTGATTCTCAACAAGCTCCGCAATACTTGCGCCAGCCCAGTCTGGAAGGAAGTCGGCACCCGCCCACTTCTTTAAATTCACGACAGTGCTTTCAAGCAGAGAACCCGCGGCTCTGGCGGCTTCGATTTTTTCAATAAGGCTCATAATTTTTAGATGTCCAATAAAGGCTAATAAATTTCAATACTCAGTAGCGTGGTTACTCGATAATTAATCCATCGACAATCGCAGGCTGGTCGACACGAGCCGCCAACTGCGCAATAAAATCAGCTTGATCAACAGCAAAGCGTGGGCTGATCTCAAAAGTGATTGCAGGCAGACCCGTCCCGTCCACCTCAACATTCTCGCCTGCGGCGATTAACCAACGGGTAAACATGCGCAGCTGATCCTCCTTGCACGATTGCGGGGAATCCAATCCTTCGGCATTCTTCACTGGGCTAAAATCATCCTCACGCGCCGCTTCGATGATGACTGGATTCTTTGCCAACGGCAACGCATCGAACACAAACATTTCAAACTTCACGCCATTCGCAGCGTCGGGAGTGACAATTACGCCATCCGCACCGACATACGGAATCTTCTTATCGGCACGATGGAATGGCAGCTGCACATCCGATGTAGTGCTACCCGCACGCGCGATAAATGCGCGGTCAAAAATATGGATGGCAACACTGCCCCCATTGAAGCGGATCGAGCCATCAGGATTGGTCTCTTCCTGCATCGAATTCGGCATATCACTGTACTCAACAACCAGTGCGGAATCATTCTGCATACAAAAGTGACCGACTTTTTCCAGCGCATACGCTTTCGGCACCATCTTACTCGATAGCTCCGACTGCCCCAATACGTGAAATCCAATAAAAGCCGGGTCGATGCATTGAATAATTGGATTATCCACCTGAAAATAACTGACACAATCGACGCCCAATTCCTGCATCTTCGCCACCGCACCACTACGTACCAAGGCGCGTAATGAACCACCGTGACCATCTGGCGTCATCGCAATTTTTGATGTCTCCGCGAGCAAGATTTTGCCCTCATAATCGACCGCGGGCACCAAGCCCTGGACAATAAAATGTACTGCCTCGGGTTTCAGCCCAAAAAAGTCAGCCGCTTCAAAGGCAGCGACTGTCGCTGAGTTATTGATCTCACTGGTCAATATAAACCAATGGATCGTCACACCAAAACGCTCACTCGAACGCGCAATTTTCTCCGCAAATACTTGAAACAACGTTTTCTCTGAAACAGGAGTCACTGGATAAGTGCCCTTCGGCCCATCATAACCGAGGCGTGTGCCTTGACCGCCGGCAACTGTGAATGCCGCGACACGACCCGCCGCGATCGCAGCTGATCCGGCTTCAAACGCCGCACTCCATTGAGTTGCGTCACCACCATTGACAGGCAATGCAGTATAAGGCGCGGGGGTAAGTCCCTCCAGATCGACTGCACTCGTATGCTCACCCTTAACATGCTCATCGACAAGCGTAGCCACCTCGGCGAGATCAATGGAAGCAGCTTGTTCAAGCAACTGAGCCTGCTCTGCGGCATCCAGCTGGTCGAAATAACTAAAGACCTGCCCTTGGCCTGCCTGCTTGAACGCTTGTATTAGAGATGTAGTCGCTTCGGTATGATTCATAATTGTAGCCGAATTAGCTAAGGTGCCGCGGTAAAAATGCAAACCTCGATACGCCTACAGTGTAAAATCTACGTAAAAAAATAAGCGCGCCTCTAATAACCTGATTCAGGCTCATCGGAAAAACGAAACAGCAATTCATCTGGACGGGCGTAGCCAAGGCGCTCCCGAACCACACGCTCTAAAAACTCAGGATCTTCTAATAGCCGGGCCAAATACATCTCCTTTTGATCAAACTCTTTTCGAGCTTGTGTGAGCTTTGCCTCAATTCTAAATTCACGGGCTCTGAAATTCTTATATTCGCGGTAGGTTTGAACCAACAGACTGCTAAAGAATACAATCAAAGCCAACAGCACGCCCATCATCATGAACAGGATAACTCGCTCTTTTCGCTGTGAAGGTTTAGACATTAGAACCGAAAGAGAACGCCATTTTTACAAAATTGGAAAGGGAAATCTCAGCCTTGCTGTGAAGATTCAATAAACGATGTATCAGGACTATTTTGGATTTGTGGAAATGCCCTTCCACGTCACGCCTAATCCGCGTTTTCTCTTTCTCAGCCCAACCCATGAAGAAGCCCTGCAGCACCTCCGCTATGGGATCGAAGAAAAAAAAGGGTTTATCGTCCTAACAGGTGAAGTAGGGTGCGGTAAAACGACCCTCTGCCGCAAGCTACTCGAAGAGCTCGATGCCAACGATCAGTGTGACACCGCACTACTGCTCAACCCTAAGGTTTCGGAAACACAACTGCTGAAAGGCATAATGAAGGAGCTCGGAGAAGAGTCGAAGGCGCGTTCCAAGAGCGATCTCCTCGACAAGATGAACGACATCTTACTGCAACGCATCGAGTTGGGGCGCGAAATTGTGCTCATCATTGATGAAGCACAAAACCTCTCATTCGATGTGCTCGAAATGCTACGCATGCTCTCCAATCTAGAGACCTATGACCAAAAGCTCCTGCAAATTATCCTGATGGGGCAACCTGAACTGAACATCAAGCTCAAGGAAAAGCGGTTACGACAATTGCGTCAGCGCGTACTCGTTCATTATGATCTCCAGCCACTCAATGTCGCCGAAGTGCAGCTCTATATTGCACACCGATTGAGTTTAGCCGGGAGTAATGGCCAGCCCCAGTTTACCCCACGTGCGATGAAAAAAATCGCTAAAGCTAGCCTCGGCATCCCGCGGATGATCAACAATCTTTGCGACAAAGCCCTTCTGGCATCGTACATTCGTAACGGCAACAACGTCAGCTGGTGGGATGCTCGCAAAGCACTCAAAGACATCAACCGCCTTCATACATAGTTAATAATTTTAATGAGTTTAATCAACCAAGCCCTCCGCAAAGCCCAAGACCAACGCACGACATCCCGCGTTAGCACGGCTGCCCAGCAGGCTAATCTGGCGCAACCAACTCAGCCCAGCACTAACAGTAAGCCTAGCCTTGTCATTGGCCTCATCACAGCGATCGTGATCCTAATTGGACTCATTGCAGGGCTTACAGTGGTCATGCTGCTTACAAAGCCCGCTCCAACAGAGCAACAAGCCCCGCTGCAGACCATGCTTCCCGTAGCTCCCGCAGTTCCATCTTCAACAATGGAACCGATTCGCTCAGCGGTACCAACACTCACCGCCAACCAACCAAATGAACAAAACAGCTCTGATGTGCTTGAAGAGCTACACGTGGCTCGCCAAGCAGCTGAAGCAAAAGCTGCCGCTGAAACAGCCGCCAGACAAGCGACCGAAGCACGTACGATGGCAAAACCCAGCCAAGAAATTATCGAATGGCTCGGCCGTGCAACTATTTCAGGAGTCCGACTGTCTCCCGCGAGCAATAAAGTCATCCTTAACAATAGGGCCTACAGCGTAGGAGAATTCGTCAACAGCAGCCTCGCGATCAAAATACTCATCATCCAAGAAAAACGTATTCTTTTTGTCGATGCGAACGGTAAAAAATACCTCAAGCAACTGTAAGACCGTTCTCATCTCTCAGGAAATAAGCTGGTATCCCCACTGGGAATCGAACCCAGATCGACTATTTAGGAAACAGTTGTTCTATCCATTGAACTATAGGGACTTTTAGCTGAAACAGGACGATTATAAAAAATTTCAAGTAATAACGCTGAGCCATTAATTAGGGGCCGACAGTTAGCCTTCTATTCCTTTAACGCGCGCAGTGATCATACTTTAATCGTACTTTATAATTGGCAAGAGAAGGTCTAACTTCCCTCACCACATCTTTAATGTCTATATTTTAGGCGCCCCCAAGAAAAAAGTCCTCAAAAATAGGAATCGCACAACCAACCCAATCGATCCTTTGCCATCGATTAATGATACGCGATTGATGTTCGGCTGAACCTAGGCAAATTAATGCAGTTGATCGAAGTAGTGTGTGAGCGCGTAGCCCACATGACTTGAAAAACCTTGCAATGCAATTTTATGCACATAAGCAGGCCCGTAACCTGCGCACCAAAATGACTCCGGGTGATACTGAGGCAGAAACAAAGATTAGCGAACTCGTGCAACGTGCGATTCTCAAACTTGAACAAGCCGCGAGGCATCAAGACTTTCGACTCGAAGCACTCACTGAGCACGGACAGCTCCTCGTCAACGAGACGCAATACGCCAAAGCCTTACCCCTACTCAAACGCGCCTATGACATGAAGCCAGGCACTAACCTGCAAAGCTATATCAAACGTGTTGAAAGTGCCGTTGATGCACAGCTCTAAAGGGCGCGAATTTATGCATTGAGCGCATTGATCACCACTAAGTATCGACAGATAATTTAGCGCCACCAACTAAATAAAGCTTAGACTTGGCAAAGCAGTGAACATTTGAATAGTTGGTGAGCAATGACACCAGAGGATGCACTGCAGAAATATTTCGGAATGCCGAGCTTTCGGAAGCCGCAAAGCGATATCATACGCGCAGTACTCGACAAAAAAGATACTCTCGTCGTCATGCCAACGGGTGGGGGCAAAAGCCTCTGCTTTCAGCTCCCTGCGCTACTACTGCCAGGGGTGACGCTGGTCGTGTCGCCGCTCATCGCCTTGATGAAAGATCAGGTAGATGCATTGCAGGCACGCGGTCTTCCCGCAGGACTACTGAACAGCTCTCAGACTCTAGAACAGCAACGCGAGACGCTCGAGGCAATTCGCCAACGTACGCTCAAGCTGGTCTACATTGCCCCAGAGCGTTTCCGCTCACAGTCGTTTATTAACGCATTACCGCGTGACGCGATTAGCCTCTTTGCAATTGATGAAGCTCACTGTCTCTCTCAATGGGGGCACGACTTCCGCCCTGACTATATGCGCTTGGGCGAAGCGCGTAAGGCAATCGGCAACCCGCCCTGCATCGCGCTAACTGCAACGGCCACGCCCGACGTACAGGTCGATATCAAGCACTGCTTGGAAATGAAGCAACCTGCCGAGTTCGTTGCTGGATTTGCCCGCACGAACCTTAGTTTCAGAGTGCGACAAACAAACTCTGACCACGAAAAACTACAAGCCCTGCAAGCACTGATCAAGCAGCACACATCCGGCATCATTTATTGTGCAACACGCAAGTCAGTCGATGCGGTGGCGGCTAAAATTGAGCATTTAAGTAACGCTGTCATTCGCTATCATGGCGGCCTTTCAGATGCCGAGCGCAGTGCTGCCCAAGAGCGCTTCATGGGACGCGATGCTAATATCGTGGTCGCCACCAATGCCTTTGGAATGGGGATTGACCGCGCGGATATCCGCTTCGTCTGCCACTATGAAATGCCAGGTAGCGTAGAGGCCTATTACCAAGAAGGTGGTCGCGCGGGTCGCGATGGGGCACCATCCGTCTGCGAAATGTTATTTTCATATGCCGACAAACGTGTGCAGGACTTTTTCATCGAAGGCGCCAATCCTGGCAAAGCACTCATCGCAGAAATCTTCGACGTACTTTGTGCGGAAAGTGACGCACAGCATGAGGTTCGCCTTCCTGTGGATGAGCTCTGCAACCGAGTCGGCCGCAAAGTCAACCCGATGGCAGTCAGCACGGCGATCTCCGTGCTGGCCCGTCAGGGTTGGATCGAGCGCTTTGATATTCCAGGCAAGCGACTCAAAGGTACACGGATCAAGCAACTCGGTCTCAGTGGCAGTAATTTACCCATTGATGGCAAAGCACTCGCACTTAAAGCCGAGCGCGATAGCGAACGTTTAAAAACAGTCATTAATTTTTCCTATGCAAAAAGCTGCCGCCAAAAATGGATTCTCGACTATTTCGGTGAGTGCAATGGCGAGAACTGTAAACGCTGCGATAATTGTAAACAGGCTAAAAACCGCGCCGCCCGGGCACCTAGTAAAGGTGAGTTTACTTTGGTTCAAAAAGCACTCAGCGGAGTTGCTCGGATGAGTCGTAGACTTGGCCCCGACGACTGGATGCCGCGCTTTGGTAAGCGAAAAATCATACAATGCTTAATGGGCAGCCAGAGCGCGGCAATCCGAGATAGCGGGCTGGATCAACTTTCCACTCACGGTATCCTGAAGCGAGAGGGCAGCGCCTATGTCGAATCACTGTTTGAATGCCTCGAAGGAGCTGGACTATTACAGGTCGAGGTCGACGGCAACTACCCTCTATTAAAATTAACGGCTACAGGCGCTCGCGTAATGCAAGGAGTCGACACCATCGATCTTGAGTTACCCGAACGCACTGCAGGAACATTCTCACAGAAATCTACTAATCCACCTAGCTCAACGCCTAAAAACGGGACACCCGGAGGCATACTTGACCGACACCTTTATGGCATACTAGTCGGGCTTCGTGCAAAAATGGCTGCTCAAACGGGTAAGCCTGCCTTTACTGTATTTTCCAACTCAGTACTCCTTGAACTCGCAAATAAAAAGCCGCGAACAGAGCAAGATGCCCTCGAAATTAAAGGAATTGGCCCTGCTAAAGTAAAATCGGTACTCCCTCAGTTTCTATGCGCCATCAAAGATAATTTATAAAACATTATAATACAGCAACTTGGAATTATATATTGCCATATTATTTGAACCTAAAAATTTCCTTGCACCTACACGCTTAACACCTACTTTCCTTCGCTTCATGAGCACAGACAGCAAGAAACTCAATCGTTCCCGCAACCCAATGGACTTTACGTTCAACGATGTGGAGCAACTATCCCGCTTTATAACTGAAACGGGCAAGATCCTTCCTCGAAAAGACACAGGCCTTTCCGCAAAGCATCAGCGTCGTATCACGAAACTCATCAAGCAGGGTCGTAACACGCTGACCATGCAGTAAGCTGCGTTACGAATATAGGACTTTCCAATCCTTCCTCTTAACAGGAAGGATTTTTTATATCCACAGTTCCACATCTAATGGACAATAGTCACAAGATACTCGAAGCAACCATAGCGAACTATGATCACTGTGCAGACCTGCTTCGCACAGATAAGGTGATCGGTATGCCCACTGAGACCGTCTACGGGCTAGCTGGTAATGCACTCAATGAATCAAGTGTGCGCAAGATCTTCGATGTCAAAGGACGCCCACTGATTGACCCTCTAATTGTCCACTTTAGCGACATTGGCAGTGCAGAAGCACATATTGCGGTGAATCAAAGCGTTCTAAAGCTGGCAGCCGCGTTTTGGCCAGGTCCTTTAACAATGGTGGTGCCAAAGCGCGCTACCATTCCAGACATAGTCACGGCAGGGCTCTCCAGTGTCGCAATCCGAGTACCGCAACACCCAGTCTTCAGAGAAATACTGAAACGACTAGACTTTCCCCTCGCTGCACCAAGCGCCAATCCGTTTGGCTACGTCAGCCCAACACTAGCGAGCCATGTAGCACATACTCTGGGCAATCGTATCGAAGCGGTACTTGATGGCGGCCCAAGCAACTTTGGCTTAGAATCTACCATTATTGACCTCAGAGCCTCTGAGGCGCCGGCCATTCTCAGGCATGGTCCAATTACTGAAGATCAAATCAGTAAGGTATTAGGCATCCCACTCAGCACCCATATTGAAACGACGGCTGACGACACTAGCGCACAAACTGCACCGGGCATGCTCACCCAACACTACAGCCCCAGCGCAAAAGTCACTCTACTCGAGCATGGCGCAATCAACTCCAACCTAGGCGACAAAACCAGTGCGCTAATCTGTAACCAAAAACCAGAATGGTACTCGAAACAATGCAACGTATTTTGGCTCTCAGAATCGGGTAATCTCAACGAAATCGCCCACAACCTCTTTGCGCTCATACAACGCCTCGATCAACAAAACTACAAGCATCTGTGGATTGAACTCACTTTGGAATCTGGTATCGGCCAAGCGATCAACGATCGTCTGCGCCGGGCAGCAGCCAAAATCACCTAACTGAAATTGAAACTCGCGAGTGCTCAAAAATATGGTTTTCTCACCACGTAAAGAAATCACTGAATAAACCGCTCCACGCCCTAAAAAACAGTGGGTTTCCCAAACTAAAAAGACCCACTGCAATCAGTGGGTCTTTTGGTAAATACCGACGATGTTATCGTTTACGATTTAGGCTCCATCTCTGGCTCAACAGAACCAGCAAGCTCTTCTTCAAACTCTTCATCCTGACGAATGTAATAGTCCTGATAAGCCTTATCAGAGTAGTTTGAGTAGTAGTAACTCGATAGCGAACTAGTAATGTTGTTCAAAATCGCACCAAACACGGGAGTGTTTGATTCCCATAAGCGGCGAACATTCATCACTGCTGTCTTACGCTTCACCGTGTTAAACTTAATTACGTACAATACACCATCTGCCAGCGGCAACAGGTTCAGCACATCACTAACGGCTGCCAACGGTGGCGAGTCGATCACGATACGATCGTAGTGATCACGGAGATCCGCGAGCATTGCCTCAAATTTAGCACTATTCAGCACCTGAGTGGGGTTTTTCGACTTACCCCCAGACGGCAATACATCGAGATTCGGGTACACTTCTTTGATGATCACTTCGTCGAGGCCGACGCTCTTCTCAACGTGATCTAAGAGACCATAATCATTTTCCAACTGCAGGGAGCGCGCAACATTGGGTAAACGAAGGTCACCATCTAGCAACAAGGTTTTCTCACCATGATTGGCAAAAGTCAGTGCCAAATTCGAGCTGACGAAAGACTTACCTTCACTTGGCACGGTACTGGTTGTAACGATGATTTTCGCATTCTTACTCTCATCGTTCAGTTTCAACGCGGAGTGAATAGAGCGGAAAGTTTCAGTCACATGGCGATCAACATTAGATGCGACAGCTTGCGCCTTGGATCTCGAGTCCAGCTTCTTGATACGTGGAACCACTCCGAGCATCGGCAAGCCAATCGTACCTTCAATATCGAATGCGCTCTTCACACGGTCATCTAAGAAAGCCACAAGGAAAATCAAACCGGTACCAACTGCCAGGCCTCCAAACAACCCTGCAGCCAAGTTCATCACAATGTTCGGTGAAGAATGTCGCAATGGTGGCAGCGCCTCGTCAATCACACGTGAATTAGGGTTTTTCAGGTTAATTTGCGCTTGCTCTTGAGTCATACGAGATACCAAGGCCTGCAAGAATCCCTGCTGTACTTCAAGATCACGCAGTAGCGAGTTATATTCAACACGTGTCTTACTCAACTCAATCAACTCTGCCTCTTTTTCTGCCAAACGCTGGCTTGCGAGTTCAAAATTACTCTTAGTTTCAGCGTACTGAGCAGACAACTTGTCCACCGAATTTTGAACGGCTCCCTGCAGCTCTGCTTCTGACTCCTGCAATGTCTGCAACAACTGTATCATAACAGGATGTTTTTCTCGATAGCGCTTAGATAAAGACGAAATCTGAATTTTAACCGAAGACAACTCTTGCAGCAAGCGAGCTACATTTGCCTGCTCGGCAATAAACGACAGTTCCCACAAGTTTTTGCTCTCACGGCGATAGGTCTCAACCAAATTCCAACGAGTCTCAATCTGATCAAATGTATTCTTATTCGCCAACTTCATCTCGTTCAAGCTAGCTAATTGAACGCTTGCAATGTTTTCCGAGGTGTCCAACGATACCGCGTTGTTCTGCTCACGATATTCCGCCAACTTTAACTCAAGCTCTTCGACCCGCTCGCGCTGTTGATCCGCTCGAATACGAAGGTCTTCAACCGCTTTCATTGAACCATCAATGTTAAGCGTCAAATTATAATTGATAAACTCATCGGCAAATAAATTAGCCACACGTGCCGCAATCAGAGCATCTGGATGCGTATACGCTACGCCGATCATCAAACTCATGCGCTGCGGCAGCACCTTTCGATTTTTACCCAAGACCTCAACCGGAGTCAGCGGTCCAGTAAAGCTCAGTGCATCTGCATAGGGTGCCATGAAACGCTCACGCTCTTCATCCTGTAATCGCCGCTCTACCCCTTGAATAATTTTGCCACTATTCAAGACACTGATCTGGGTATTCAAATCTTCAGCCGTACGAATTTGATTCGGCTCTAACTCACCTGCTCCAAGGGTCTGCATCGCCGATGGATCATCGCGCAACAACTGGACCATCGCTACCGATGTATATACTTTGGTCTTGTTGAAAGTATATAGAATCGATCCCGAAAAAATGATAAAAAATGCGACGATCAAATACCAAATACGCTCACGAAACATGAGGAAGTAGTCTTTAAACGAGCGCTGCGGAGCGCCACTGCCGCCACCTCCATATGAACCCTCGCCATAGCCGCCACCATAACCATAGTTACTGCCTCCATTGTAGCCATAACTCCCGCCATAACCGCCTGAGTTTAAATCTGGAGCACCTCTTACGTAATCATTTTTCATAGAAATTCGTTGGTAAAATTAGATAATTCTCTCGGGCACCCAAATCGTATCACCTTCTTGAAGAATGATATCTTTCACATCAGGATCGGTCACAATCTTAGTAAAATTGACCTCCATCTGCCGAGAGCGACCATTCTCATCCACTCGCTTAATTTTAAGTGATTTCGGATTTCCCAAGCGCGTGATGCCGTTGACCATCGCCATCGCCTCAGTGAGCATCATGTCCCGGTCATGCGGAATTTCGACCACACCCGGGCGATTAACTGACCCTAGGATGCGAATGACTTTAGGGGAAAAGGAAACCACTAAGACTGAAATCTGTGGATCCACAAGATAGTCTCGATTATATAGATTCGTCACCAAAGACTTGCTCTCAGCTACCGTCATTCCAGCGACTTTGACTTTACCAACCAATGCCAGCGACACAGTGCCATCGCCCTCGATACGCACTGTCTTGTTCAAATCCTGCTCTTGGTAGACGTCAATTTCAATCACATCTGAAGGCTTTAGTACGTAATTACTGCCAACGATCATACCAACACCACCAGAATTAGAGCTCCCTGCGCTCGAACTGGATGCTCCGGATGAGCTAGCACCAGCACCAGAATCTTGCGCACGCATGGCCGTGCTGCAGGCGAGTAAACACGAAATTAAGAGTAGTATCAGACGTTTCATATATTAAAAAATGCCTCCGCAAGGAGGCATTCAAACCGCAACAGCGGGGGGAAGTTCAGATTAATTAGTAACGAAGCGATGCCGATAGATCAAGTATATGATTTTCGTAGCTTTGTAGCGCACGGTCAGAGTCGTTTTCTACATACATATAGCCCGCGCTAAAGCGCCAGAACTCATTAGGCACATACGATAAACGCGCACCAATGCGGTAGATATTATCATCATTGTCACTTTCAGTATATTCTCGTAAAGTATAACCAGCAAATGCACTCGCCGAGTAGTGCATATTAATAGAATAAGTCGCGCTCGCATCAACCGACGTATTTTCGGTACTTTGACCTTCGCCACCGACACCAAAGTCACGCCCTAGGTTTAAACGAGAAGTAACCTTTGGTGTGACCGAATATGTCAGATCGGCATCCAAGCCCAGAGTGCTCTGAGACTTTCTGTCTTCCGGATCCGTTTCGCGGTAACCCACCTTAAAAAATCCAGTCAACTTCGGCAGCAACTCACCGCGCGCTCCTACATTAACGAAGTGCGACTCTTTATCATAGCTGTCAGTAACAACTGTTACAATTCCAGTATTCGTCAATGCTAAGCGAGACACCTCACCCACCTCGGAAGACTGATATTGATATCCAACACTCAAATCCACCTTCGGCGAAAGTTCATAGAAAATATCCAGCGGAATGGTGGTGGTTTCACGATCGGCAATGCTGGGTTCATCTTGATATTCAACATCGCTGTACTTGACACCTGACCCAATACTGAACTTTGGAGACAAACGATACTCGCCCTCTAAACTAGCTCGCAATTCATCCGATTCAACAAGCCTGCCCCGACGATTCGTATTGCCATCCGCACCGCTGGACTGCTTTTCGTCATAACTGACCGAACCACTGACATCCCAGCGGGTATTTTTGTATGAACTGACGGCCTTAATATGAAACAATTCATTGTCCAATTCAGTCAGATCATCATAGCGCAAAATATCATAACGGGTGATAATGCTCAGATCTAGATTCGACACGCCACGCCCGACATTAACTTCGAAACCTGGCGAGAGTGTAAATAACAAATCCTCTTTCTCGTCGTTCTCGTCGTATAAAACATTAGATTGCCATTTAACTGATGAGGATCCGCTGAAGAACACATCCACGCTGTCACCAATTGAAACAAGTGGCCCCGCCTGAACTGAAGCAAGTAACCCCGAAAGTGATAAGATTGTGGCGATGAGAAGTGATTCTTGGATTTTCATTCAGTAATTGCTAGCATGGACCCTAGCTATTTATGGGGTGAAGTATTTATGCAACTAAAACGATATTAAAATAATATAAGTATGTAAAATTAGATGGCTCTCGCTAAGACTGCAATAATAAAGAGTTGCTTATTTTGACTTGGCCAACTGCATAATTTTAGCCATTCTAATTTAAAGTTTTAGATTACTATCTCAAAAAATGCCAGCTCAACCCAAAAGTCGTACTCGCAACCCCATTTTACGCGAAAAACCAATTCTACTTGGATTTGTTGTCCAGCGCAAAGAGCCGGATGGACGGATTCACATCGCAATTCGATGGGGTCGCTTATTTGCGACGCTGTTTGTCTTATTTATTGCGAGCTGGATCTCAGTCGCCGCCGCTCTCTTCGGCTACTTCAAATACAAGAAGGAATTTGATGAAGTCACTTTTACGGGCATGATTGCCCTACCCTTTCGCATGCAAGAACACCGGAAGGAAATGGGCGACTATCATATTAAAACCGGACTTGCTGAAATCAAAGAGGGCAACTATCGAGACGCGTTGCGACTATTGCGCCTAGGCGTTGTGCGCTCGCCTGCAAACCTCGAAGGTCGCCGTGTGCTCGCAGAATTCTATGAAGTCGCGCTCAAGCGAGCAGATATTGCTGCAGAACTGATGCTCAAAGGCCTAGATCTTGGTGGCATTGATGATATCGACTATCTTAAACAAACATTGCGCGTGCTGCTACGCCACCAAATGGATGAAAAAATCCAACAGCTTGCAGATAAGTACTTACCTAATGAACCAGACTTAACTGACAACAACCGTACTTTAGCCTTCGGTGCAGCCAACGCGAATTATTTACGCGGCAACTTCGACCAAGCTGATGACTACTTAATTTCCTATAACTTAATCCAATCAATCGAAGGCCTACTGCTTTCTGCGCAAATCAGTTGGGACCGTGGCAACCAGATTGCTGCGATCACTAAAATGGAGCACTCACTGAGTCGCTTCCCCAACTCCGAACCGTTGCTCATGCAACTTAGTCGCTATCACCGCGAGATGGGAGATCTAGACAAAGCCCGTCGTTACGCTATCCTGAGAAACGTTAAAGACCCACTTAGCCCAGCGCCGCGCCTCGAGCTACTTTATATCTACAACAAAGCCAATGATGTTGAACGTGAATTACGTGAAACCCAGCGCATGCTTAAACAATTCCGAGATGATGAAAGCGCCCTGCAGTCTCTCGCCAACTTTGCCGCTGATACTGGCAAGATTGACTTAGCGCGCCGCACCTACGAAGAAGCCCTCGAAAACGAATTTGCTATCGACCCATTTGCTCTGCTCCTCATTGAATCCCACTTGGTAAGTAAAGACTACGAAGGTGCTCTAAGCTTCTCTGAAGAGCTGCTCAAAGAAAACCCTAATTGGCTTAAGAACCGCTGGGCGATCTTCAACAGCTTGCGGGCAGTCGCCTCATATGGGACTAACCGCCCAGATCTGGGTGAAATCTACTTGCAGCACTTTATCGACGAGAAAAACAACCCGCCGCAAACTTACCTGGCCGTTTCACGGCGTTTTATTGATACAGATAGAAGTCAACAAGCGCGCAAAATTCTTACTACGGCCTACCACAGGGCTCCGACTAATCAGAAGATTTTATCTGAACTAATCCGCATTGAGCTGGAACTGGGGCACACTGAAAATCTAAACCGTTTACTCAATCGCCTGCTGCTCATGCGTCGTCCACAGATGGACCTGCTCGTCGAAGCCTATGAAAAGCTTGGTAGCGACCGCTTCATATTCACACCCGATCGTGAAAGCCTACTGCTGCAACTCAGCGCAATCCTACGAGAGAACTCGCAAAATTTGCAGGCGCTCGGCTCTTAGCTTCCGCATTTCTAATATTGTTGTGGGGCACACTATTCGCAAGCGATCGGGGGAAATGCAGCACTATTGATCCAAGGTGCCTTCGCGCACAACCCTAGTCGCAATAACGCGGCGCTCGTCAACTTCATCGATCGTAATTCGCATTCCCTCGAGTGTTAGAGTATCACCTCGAGCAGGGATACGCCCTAATTCTCCGGTGATCAAACCACCAAAAGTCGAGACCTCGTCGTTGCCGATTTCTATTGCAAGTGCTTGCTCTACATCGTGAATCGGGGTCAGACCTAAAATTCGATACGTATTCGCAGCGCGAAGCTCCCGAATCTCGTCTTCCTCGGTATCAAATTCATCCTGAATCTCACCAACAAGCTCTTCTAGGATACTTTCAAAGGTAACTACTCCGACGATCCCACCAAACTCATCGGCCGCCAGCGCCATATGAAACTTCGCGCGCAACATGCGCTCCAACGCCTCTTCGAGCGGTGTCTCGAGCTCAAACATCGCAACATTACGCTTTAATTTAACAGGATCAAGATCAGCCAATGCTTCTCCACGGCGAAAAATATCTTTAATGTGTAGGATCCCAATGCAATCATCTAGGTTGCCACGGCATAATGGGAAGCGCGTATGGCCCGCTTGCTTCATAATTTTCAAATTCGCCTCAAGCGTCTCCTCTAAATCACAGATCACCACCTGACTACGAGGCAAGATTACATCTTGAACAACTAGCTCACGCATCTGCAGCGCACGATTGACAATTTTACGAACGACCGGAGAAAGCTCCTGACTATCCTCACCCAAGGCCCGAATCTGCACATCTAAATCTAATGGATTTAATTCATCCTGAACATCGACCCCAAGCCGGCGAAACAGCATCCGCTTCAGCCCTCTGAAAAATAGCATCGCGGGCATGGTAATAATCTGAAAAACCAACAGGACACGATAAGAGCAGAGAATCGCTTTGACTGGATCCTTCATCGCTAAACCGCGCGGAAAAATCTCTGCAAAAAAGAAATGCACTGATACCGCACCCAAAAAAGACATCAAGACAACCAACCATTGGTCCGGTATCTCTCCAGACTCAAATAATCCGAAAAAGTCACTCACCACGGCCATCAACAGCAGCCCAACTGCTACTGTGCAAAGAGTTTTGCTGAAGCGAACCACGCGCCCAGTCTGATCACCATTCTCCATCAAATAAGCAATGCCTCGATGGCGCTTCAGGCCCTCCAACTCCTTATCATCTACTCCGCCGTAGCGGAATTTCACCAAGCTGATTTCACACATCACAAGCAATGCATGCAACACCAGCAAAATAGCCACGCTACTCAATGACACCATTAAACTAATCGATGCCCCATTCATCAAATTTTCGCGCCCTCAACAGCCCCAAGCACTTCACTCAAGGTGTGCAGTAATCGCTCATTCTCTGCAGCTCGGCCAATTGTAATTCGCACATATTCTGGCATTCCATAGGGTCCCAAAGGCCGCACGATAATACCGCGCCGCTGCAATGCTTCAAAGACAGCCACGCCATTCTCCACACGGCTCAATACAAAATTAGCTGAACCTGCAATCGTCTGGCAGCCCAACGCCGCCAATCCTTCGCAAAGAACCCTTCGTCCCGCATAATTTTCGCGACGACACATCTCAACAAACTCTAGGTCATCGAGCGCAGCAGTTGCCGCTACTTGCGCAATTGTATTCACATTAAATGGCTGTCGTACACGATGCAGCAACCCAATCAACTCTGGATCCGCATAGGCATAGCCGACACGTAAACCACCGAGCCCATAGATCTTCGAAAACGTCCGTAGGCACACCACTTTGCGCCTCGCATGTATCGCCGCCGACAAATCAGGCGCCTGCTCTAAATACTCTGCATATGCTTCGTCTAGGCATAAAATTACATGCGCAGGTAAGCTTTCGGCTAACTTCAACAAATCGGCCTCAGAATTCGCAACACCCGTTGGGTTATTCGGGCTCGCAACAAATAGGAGACGCGTGCGCTCATTCACCGCTGCTAACATCGCATCCAAATCATGCCCAAATTGAGCCATCGGTACTTCTACGGGCGTCGCACCAAACAATTGAGTCACCAGCTTATAGACAATAAATGCCTGCGCCCCCATTACGACCTCCAGCCCTGGTCGCAAAAAAGCATGTCCCAAAAGCTCAATTAACTCGTTCGAGCCATTCCCCACCAGAATCGAATCCGACGAGACGCCACGCAACTCGGCGATCTTCTGCCGCAAGGCATGGCAACTGCCATCTGGATACAATTGCGCACTCTCCATGGCCCGCGCGCCCGCGGCCACTGCCTTCGGCGAAGGACCAAACGGATTCTCATTAGAGGCCAGTTTAGCCACATGATTCGGATCGAGCCCATATTCACGAGCAACCGTCTCAATTGGTTTTCCGGGCTCATAGACCGGCTGTTGATGCACACCGGCATTCGCAAGTTCAGCGTATTTCATTAATATAATTCGGCTTTGAACTTGCGTTGCCAAAAGGCGATTGCAACAAAAACCAGTATCCCAAACTTATGAAAATTCTACTTACTGGTGCCTCAGGACTTCTCGGCAATGCTTATGCCCAAGCAGCCATCCGCCGTGGACACTCCGTCATCGCACTCTATAACCGCACAGAACCCACCGCTCGTGGCATTGAGCAAAGCGTACAAATCGATGCGCAAGAACTGGACAAGATCACCGCGCTGGCACTCGAACATTGGCCCGACGCGATGGTCAACTGTGCCGCAATCTCCTCGCCTGCCGCAGTTGATAGCGACGCTACACTCGCCGAAAAAATAAACGTCGCACTGCCACGCCACCTCGCACAGCTCTCCACTCATCTAGGCGCTCGTTTGCTACATGTGTCAACTGACATGGTGTTTGACGGCCATGCCGCCGAGCCCTACCGCTCCACAGATATGCCCTCTCCCACGAATCTTTATGGGCAAACAAAGCTAATGGCTGAACGTGAAGTGTTAGAGCACAATCCCGAAGACCCTGTCGTGCTGCGGATTCCTATTCTCATGGGTAATAGCCTGACTGGACAGCGCAGTCTGCACGAAAAGCTTCTCGCCAGCATCGCTCGCGGCGAAAAACCGCAGCTCTTTTGCGACGAGATCCGCCAACCCTGCTCCGCCGCGAACGTCGCTGAGGTACTGCTCGAGCTCAGCGAACGCCGCGATTTACACGGCATTTTCCACTGGGCAGGCGCGGAAACAATGAGTCGTTTCGAAATCGGCCAACGTATTCTCAAGCACTTCGACCTCCCACTCGACAGCGTCCAATCTGTGTGTAAAAATAGTGATCAAGGTTTTGCAAATCGCCCAAGTAACCTGACCTTCAACCTACACCCAATCGTCAGTAAGCTAAAAACTAAACCCGCCACCTTCGAAGAACAACTCCAGGAACTCACCTATATCGAGCCACTCCGCTCGACCGACCACTAACCCCGACCGCTGTGCCGCTGATTCTTTTGCCCAATGCCTATGGCGACGCCGCCACAAATATGGCAATCGACGCATCGCTGCTCTACGCCCTGCCCTTAGGTATTGCAGCCTTTCGTCACTATGGATGGACTGAGCCAGCAATCACCTTCGGGTACACGCAACGCCTAGCTGATGTACAGGCCGCAGCACGACTCAACCAAGATTTACGCCTCTGCCGCAGACTCACAGGTGGCGGTATCGTCGATCACCGCAACGACTGGACCTACGCCCTAGCCATTCAAGCCCACCTCTCGGCAGCAGATATACCTGCCAAAGAACTTTACACCATGCTTCACCGCTGTGTTCAGAATGCGCTTGAAGCTCAATTGATTCATACTCAACTGGCTCCATGCCAACGCGCCTGCGAGCAAGCAGATCGCCAACGAGCCACAGCTCCGGATCAATGCTTCGTTCACCCCTCAACCGATGATGTGCTGCGCCCAGATGGCACTAAAATCGCCGGCGCAGCCATGAAGCGCGCGCGTCAGGGCCTATTAATTCAAGGCTCTATTGATCGTAGCGCACTGCCCGAGGACTTCGATTATCTCATATTCTGCGAGCGCTTCCAGCAGCAGCTATCCGAAGCACTTTCCTTACCGATTGGCACCACCGAAGACCTACGCACACTGTTTGACAGCCGCCGAATAGAGGAAGAGCGCATCCGCTTCGAGAGCTCCAAGTGGCTCGCCAAGCGCTAACAGCAGGTCGACATCATGCAGCAACCCTTTGACTGCACCACTATTCATGATCGTTTAATAATCTGGTAACTTCACAAATGGCTTAAACTTCACATTGATGGGCTCCGCATAGCGCACCCTCAAATCTGCACCTGCGGTAAAGCCAAATTGCTGTGATAAGTTATCCGTCCAATTGAGCTGTTCGACTTGCCTTAAACGCCAAGGCTCGTGTGCTACGTCGCCCCGATAGAGCGATACCCCATCGCTGGTAAATAAGTGATATCGCTCGACCAACCAATCATCCAAAGCATCTGCATTCACTGGTTGCCCGATCGTTGACTGCAGTGACAATGAACCTGGAGCATTAAACACATATTGATCAGACTTCACACTGCCCTGCATCTTTCGATAACGATAGGGCAAATGAAAAAACCGTCGTGCAATGAACTGCCCCAGCCAACTGTCCGTATCCAGCGTAAAAAAGTAGACTCCAACAGCGCCACGATAACGCACATAGGTACGTAAATTAAGCTCCCAGAGGCAAATCCCCGGCAGCGCAGGCGACACGGGGAAGCGTATATGTGACATGTAAAATGGCACCACGCTCAACCACGCAGAACCATCAAATGAATCCACTTCGAGACCCTCAGGCAATTGCAGCTGAAGCAACTGGGCATCGCAACGCGCACTTAAAAACTGCACATGCGACCAACGCTGGGCGATGATCCATCGATTAGACGCTTTGGATACATTTATTAACATAGGTGTAACTGATCCGCCCGCGGCATCATTCATTACAGATAAATTTACATCCGTTAAAATCATAGACTCTTCAAACATCTGTGAATAAGTTCTCAGTTTTAACTTTTACAGTCAGCCGATGGCTGACACTGTCCTATACTTCATGCCCGAAAAAGACCGCGAATTCGTCCATCTGCACGTACACACCGATCACAGTTTGCTCGATGGTTGCTCGCGGACGGACAAGCTCTGCTCACGTGCGGCTGAACTGGGCATGAAAGCCTTGTCAATCACTGACCACGGTGTGCTCTACGGCCTGACGAGCTTCTTTAAGCAAGCAGAAAAACACGGCATCAAGCCCTTGCTCGGTTGCGAAGTCTACCTCGTCTACGAAGCAGAACTTGCCACTGTCAACGAGCTGCGCGCCAAGCAAAAATCCCGTCACATGGGGTTGCTCGCACGCAACTTTACCGGCTATCAGAACCTCTGCAAGATCGTCTCACAGGCTCACACTCAAGGTTTTTATAGAAATCCGCGCACTGATATGAAGACGCTCGCCAAATACAGCGAAGGCCTGATCGGCTTTTCAGGCTGTTTGGCCGGAGTGATCCCGCAATTTTTACTCAAGGACGAATACGACAACGCCCGCGACGCAACCGCCAAGTTCATCGATATTTTCGGTAAAGATTTCTTTATTATAGAAATCATGGATCACGGCATCGAAGAGCAGCGCCGCATCATTCCTGGCTTGCTTAAGCTAGCGACCGAGTTCGACCTAAAAGTCGTCGCTACCAACGATGTGCACTACGTCAATAGCACCGACTGGGAGCCACACGACTCTCTGCTATGTATCCAGACTGGCGCGAAGGTGCGTGATGAGAAACGTATGCGCTACGACTCGCACCAATTTTACCTAAAGTCGCGCGAAGAAATGGAGCTCGCGTTCAAAGAAGTACCTGAATCAATCACTAACACCTCCGCCCTCGCGGAAATGTGCGAGGTCAAACTACCCTTTGGAGACGACCACTACCCAGTCTATGAGCGCCCGATAGAGCTCGATTCAGTCAAGGATCACGAAAACTTCGACCGAATACTTGATATCTATGTTGAACAGAAAAACGAGATCCTCGTACGCGATGGCCACGATCCAATCGGCCTAAGCGCAGCCGATCGCATCAAACATAAGTCCAACGGCCTATACCTTTTCGAACTTTGCAAAACAGGACTCAAAGAACGTTATGGTTCGGACTACGATGCCTGTCGCGCGGATTGGGACAATGCTTCTGCGGATGATAAGCACTTCTGCGAGCAACTCGACTATGAACTCGCGATCATTACCGGCACGGGATTCGTCGACTATTTCCTTATCGTATGGGATTTTATTAACTGGGCGCGTGAACAAGACATTCCCGTTGGACCTGGGCGCGGCTCGGGTGCTGGCTGTATTGTCGCCTACGTTCTGAAAATCACCGATATCGAGCCTCTCAGCTTCGGCCTACTGTTTGAGCGTATGCTGAATTTGGAGCGTGTCTCACCTCCCGACTTCGACGTCGATTTCTGCATGCGCCGCCGCGATGAAGTCGTGAACTACGTGCGGGATAAATATGGCAAGGATCGCGTTGCTAACATTATTACTTTTGGCACATTCGGGGCAAAAATGATCGTTCGTGACTTGGCTCGCGTGAACGACCTCGAATTCGCTGAATCCAATAAAATTGCAAAGATGATACCCGACGAGCTGAATATTACGCTCGACGAATCAGTCAAAAAATCTCCGGAACTTGCCGCGGAGATGCAGCATAACCCAGTTGCTAAAGTCATTATTGAGCAAGGCCGAGTCATTGAAGGGATGATTCGCAACACGGGCAAACACGCATGTGGCGTCATCATCGCCGACCAAGACATTACAAACTTGGTTCCGGTCACTCTTCAAGAGGGCGATCTCACCACTCAGTATCCGAAAGGCCCCAGTGAAGACCTCGGTCTTCTAAAAATGGACTTTCTGGGGCTGAAGACGCTGACAGTGATCGATGATGCGCAAAAAAATGTACGCCACGCACCAACGCTGTCGGAATTTAATATCGAAAAAGTACCGCTCGATGATCAGCCCACTTTTGATCTACTCAACAGCGGACGCACCACCGCAGTATTCCAGCTGGAATCTGGCGGTATGCAACAGCTCTGCCGCCAAATTGGCCTCAGCTCGTTTGAAGAAATTATTGCTTTGATCGCGCTCTACAGGCCAGGACCGATGCAGTTCATTCCTCAATTCATTGAAGGAAAAAAAGATCCATCCACTGTGCAAATTCCTCACCCGCTCCTAAAAGATCTAGTGCAAGAGACGTACGGCGTCTTGGTTTATCAGGAGCAAGTCATGCAAGCAGCCCAAATCATCGCAGGCTACACACTTGGCGGCGCAGATATTTTACGCCGTGCGATGGGCAAGAAGATTAAATCAGTGATGGACGCGCAGAAACAAGTGTTCATCGATGGCGCTCGGAAAACAAACAACATTGATCCAAAGACAGCCACCGCGATCTTCGCCTTGCTAGAAAAATTTGCAGAATACGGCTTTAATAAATCGCACTCTGCAGCGTACGCAATGCTCAGTTATCGCACCGCATACCTGAAAGCAAATCACCCCATTCAGTTCATGGCAGCCGTACTCACCTCCGAGCAAGGCAACGCTGACAAGATCTCCAACTTTCTTGCAGAGTGTAACGCAATGAACGTGCCTGTACTCAGTCCAGACATCAATGATTCGGGCAGTAACTTCACGCCGATCATACACGGCGATAAAGGCAGCATACGTTTTGGGATGGCAGCGATCAAAGGCGTGGGCGAAGGTGCCGCCGAAGTGATTATCCACGAGCGCGAAAGCAACGGAGCCTATCATGACTTTACTGAATTCATCGTCCGTTCAGCTGACAAGGCAGTGAACCGGCGTGTCATTGAAGCACTCATTAAGACTGGTGGCTTTGACTCACTGGGCGAGGATCGCGCGACATTGCTCGACTGCCTCGACTCCGAACTCGCCGAAGCTGAGAGTACACGACGCGATCGCGAAGCAGGGCAAAGCTCATTGTTCGACATGATGGGTAGCGACGCCAGCTTGGACGATCAAAACAGCAACGGGCCATCGCGTAAAACCGTTCCAGTGATGCCAATGACTGAGAAGCTACGCTACGAAAAAGAGCTTTTAGGTTTTTATATCTCTGGTCACCCGATGGATGCCTTTGCGGGACTCGACACGGTCATCGACACCTTTGCAGCCCCAGAGGAACTGACTAACTTTGATGACCGTACCACGTATCGCCTAGGTGGTATCATCAGTAACTTACAAATCAAATATACCCGAAAAGATAGCCGTCAAATGGCTGTCTTCAATCTCGCAACCGCAGCGCACAGCTACGAGATGATCATGTTTCCCGATCCGTATGAGAAAAATGGCTCGCGCTTAGAAGACGGGAAGCTTGCCTTAATCCATGGGCGAATTAGCCGGCGCAATGGCGAGATGAGCCTGACCGCACACGAAGTATTCGACTTGGAGCAATCGATCCCGCGTATCATACAACGCATTAATTTCATCCTGCATCCGCAGGAAGCACAGGCGACTGATTTCATTAAAAAATTCCGTGAAATGATCGACCTAGAATATGGTTCCACCCAGGTCAATCTAAGCTTCTTAATCGACAATCAAATAGTCGAAACCGAGACCGCACAGTCCCTCACTTTCACCATTACCAGCTCTAACTACAAACAACTCCGGCGTCATCCAGCGCTAGCGGGCGTGCGTATCCAATCCATTCCAGTACAGCCGATCGACGACCGCCGCCGTTGGGAAAAAAGCAAGAAAAGATTTTAATCCCTTCCACAGGGAACCCTGACGATATCTTTCGGTCTGTTGAGACAAGACTGCTTTCATCGACCGTTCAGCTCTTTACATCTTTAAACTTCTAGTCGCTCTTAAATGTCGAAACGACAGCAAATTCTAGCCAGTTTCTTAGCAAAACGCACTCAACCTGAATTCTGGTTAAACTGCGGACTCTACGTCTGCCTTGGCCTTGCTTTATTGCCAATTACGTTATGGATAGCCAATACTGCTTACGAGCAAAGCCGGATACTGCATGCACTCATCGTGCTGGTAATGGCCATTTTCGTTCTGGTGTTTTACAATCGTATCGAGATCGATGACCCGTTGGTGCTAAATAAAAGTGCACGCAAGGCACTTTATGCTGCGTATGGGCTCATGCTATTTAGTTTGATTTTTCAAACGCTGCTGCCATCGCCCTCCGTGCAGCTAGCTCAATACTCCGCACTCTTACCGATCCCGGCTTACTGCTTAGGCCTGACATCCTTAGTGCTATTTGTTTTCGGTGAGCAAACACGCCGCATCGCCTACACTGCCACAGGTACCTTTTGCGCCTTCATGCTCGTCAGTATTTTCATGGGGTCACTCGACTGGCCGCTTCGCTCCCTCGCGGGTAAATGGAGTGGTGCTGGTCTGAGCGCATTGGGAAAAACTGTTGAACTCGGAGTTCACCATCCTACCGCATCCGAGCCTCCGCAACTGATCATGATCGTGAACGATTTCCCCTTCCATGTAGCTTCTGAGTGTAATGGCTTCGGCGTCATTTTAACCTGTTTACTGCTTTCGGTGCTACTCGCAATCTATCGCAAACTGAACCCACTCGATGCCATCCTAAATATCGCAGCAGGTATCACATTAGGCTTCGCCTTTAACACACTACGCATCCTCATTATTGTGCTACTTGCGCCATCGATGATGGAGCATTACCACATCATGCATGAAACCGTCGGCGGCATCACCTATTGGAGCAGTCTGATTCTAACGTGGATTTTGCTCAAGGGCCCGATTGATAGCGAACCCAATAGGACTGCTTAATTCCACTAAGAACGGCGGCCATCTATCCAGCGCCCTGCAGTTGCCATTTTTGCAATTGGCCCTATAATCTTAACATGATAACTGCATACCGTATCGCTGCTGCCTTATTACTCCCCACACTGCTCTGCGCGACTGCCCCTACTGTCAAGCTCGGCGATACACTCGAAACCACCCTCACACTTCTTGGTCAACCAATTGGCAGTATCGACCTGAGAGACAAAATATTACTCCTCTACCCAGAGGGAGAGGTCACCTTGCGCGACAACAAAATCTCACAGATTGACCTGATGAGTGAGGCAGAATTCGAGGCTGACCAAACACGCCTCAAAGCCGAACGCGAGGCATGGCTTATTGAACAAGAAAAGCTTGCTAAAGCTCGGGACCAAGAAGGCAAAAAACTCAAGGCTTTCAAACTACAAAGCAGCACCTTCGCAGCACTGCCAGCCAAAGAGCGTATTGATTACTGGCGCAATTTTCAGATTCGCTTTCCGAACATTGAGGTCGCACCAGAAATTGCCCGAGCCCTTGAAAGCTACCAGGACGAACTGGCCGAATTGCAGAGCCAACAAAAAATCGCCGAACTTGAAGCACTTGTTGCACAAGCTGAGCGAGAGGCGGCTAATGCACGCCTAGAAACGCAAAAGCTTCGCAAGGAGGCAGATGCCGTAAACCGTTCAGTTATCCGACTGCGAAATGACTATATGACGCCTCATAATTACTACTACCGCCCGCCAACAGTGATTATCTACCCTGGCAAAAACCAAGCCATCCAACAGATCAAGAATAATGGAGAAAATTTGAAACTAGAAAAGTACTTACTGCCCAGCCTACGATCGACAACAACGATCCAACATATTTCAAATTCCCAATAGTGCCTGGTCACTAGAACCGCTAAAAATTGAAGTGATCAGCTACAGGTAAGCGCAGTAGCAAAGCACTCTCGACACAAACTGGTAGAGCACGCTCTAAGGTTTTAAAACGGCTGCGCATTATCACCAGTTGCAAGCTCAGGACGATTGGTGTCTTTATTAAAACGCATCGAAAGCAGCGTCGACACGCCCTTCTCAGGCATCGTCACGCCAAATACCGTATCGGCATTCGAAATCGTGCGTTTATTATGTGTGACAATCAGGAACTGAGACTTATCGGTAAAGCCATGCAAGGTCTCACAAAAGCGACCAATATTAGCATCATCTAGCGCCGCATCGATTTCATCCAACACACAAAACGGGCTTGGCTTAACCAAATAAATCGCAAACAAAAGAGCTACTGCAGCCATTGTTCGCTGACCGCCAGATAAGAGCGTCACGCTTTTTAAACGAGTACCTGGAGGGCGCGCGATGATCTCAATACCAGACTCCAAGGGATCATCTGAATCTACTAGCATCAAATTTGACTCACCTCCACCGGATATCTTCTCATAAGTAAATGCAAAGTTCTTACGTACCTGCTCAAACGTTTCTCGGAACAATTTCTGTGACGTTTCATTGATCTCATCGATCGTCTTCACCAATGTATTCTTTGCATTCCAAAGGTCTTCGCTCTGGTTCTTGAGGAAATCGTGACGGTCCTTCAAATCACTGTATTCACTAATTGCATCCAAGTTCACTGGACCCATATTAGCAATACGTCCCTTCAACTCCGAGACTTCTTCCTCGATCAAAGCCCAATTGGTCGTATCCATTCCTGCCAATTCCTCTGCAGTCGGATCACGTCGATCATGTTTAGGCTGTGCTGATAGCTTATCAGGATCATCTAATTCGTCGAGATTCACACGTTTATCAAATTCGACATTTCCTTCCCATAGCTCTGCCTTCCAGTCGACACGCTCCAACTCAACTTGATATTCATCAACCGCGCCACTTTCTATGAAACCGAGCTGCGAGCGCTCTTCTGCCAGACGAACCTCCAAGCGAGTCATTTCCTGATCATATGCTCGGCCCTCATTACGGCGTCCAGTCAGGCCACCATCGATATCACCGATCGCCGCATCAATTGCTTTTAACTTAAGGCGATCTTCCGAAAACTGCATCGTAGCGACTTGTAAAGTCTTCTCTAGTTCTAAGCTCTTCTCTCGTTCACGTGCACCACTGCCTTTGAGTTGAGTTATCTGCTCATTAATTGTATCGATTTCTTGGTTACGCCGAATGATACGGTTCTGTAAACTAGCAGTCTCACGCTGTACCTCACCTAGCACGCGATCAACCGATTCGAGGCGCTGCTTCTTCTCGGCCAAATCGAAACGCACATCCGCCAACGCTTCACGCTTTAGGTCACGCACTTCACGTGCATGCCCAATCGCATCTTCTAGGTCACTACCTTTTTGGCGCTCTTCTAATAATCCCTTCTCCGCTGCCACGAGTTCTTGCTTTGAAGATTCCAGCTTTTGAACTGAATCCCCATGCTTTGCATCCAGGCGCTCGAGCTCTTCTTGTCTTTTGTGGTGAGAACGTCCATTCTGCTCCACATTCTGTGCTTGATTGCGCTCCTCTGCCATGAGTCCTGATACTTCGCTAGCTAATTCACTCAAGCGCTGCCGTTGCTCCTCCACCGACGCCTCTGCTGCATAGCGCTGATCTTTCATATTCGAAGATTGCTCACGTAAACCATTGAGGCTCTTACGCTCCGCTTTAATTTCACTACGAAGCTTACGAACCTCAGCCTCGCGCTCAATCACACTGGACGACTGCTTGCCAGTATTGCGGCCACCATAGACCAACCCTCGGCAGTCAATCATTTCGCCATTCCGCGTGGCAACTAGTAGAAAGTTAAATTCTGGATGCGCTTTCCAAAATGATAAAAATTGTTCGAGGCTTTCTGCGAAATAACAGTTGGTGAGCAACCGAGACACTGTCTCACTCAAGCTTGAGTCACGAGCCAGCACAGCTGACGCAGCAGCCACGATGTGCGCTGGCAGTTCAACACCTGGTAGTTTACTGTGTCCGGCTTCGAAGTTCACTTGTAGGCACGCGCGCCCGAGCTGCTCACTATCCAGTTGCTCAATCACAGGTAGCACCAGTTTCGAATCACTAATATACAAGGCCTCCGTCGCCCGTCCGAGTAAAGTCTCCAGCGCTCGGGTGTAGGTCGGCTGAACTTTAAGCTCTTTAGAAATAATCGAAACTCTCTCTTGCGGAATTAATTCCGCGAGCTTTCCACCCAGAATCGCCTTAGCACCTTCGCCAAAACCCTCAAACTTAGCTTGCAAATCTTCGAGTATATTTAGCTGAGCAGTCTTACGCGCAATACCCCTATCCTGTTCTTGGATCTGCTCCTGCAGCGCACGAAACTGTTGTAATATTGCTTTCGAATCAACGCGGGCATTCTCTAGTGATGCCTCACTCTGCTGCTGCTCTTCGCGGCGCTTTGCAAGTAAACGATGGATCTCTACATGTCCCTGCTCAAGCACGCCGACTTCTTCCTTTAAGGTCAGAAGCGCCTCTGTCAGGGCAGCATGTTTCACCTGATACGTTTTTAAATCGACTTCTAAAGTAGTGCAACTCGAGCGAGCTCGATTGATACGATTTTCAGCATGCAGTACCGCTTGACGACGCTCCTGCAATTGCGCTTCCATCTCGCCTAATTGCCCCTGAGATTTTACCAAATCTTCATTATGATCACGAAACACACGATCCGAACCATCCACTACATCGAGCTGCAACTGCTTATTCTCAGCTTCAGTCCGAGCACGCTCAGCTAAGTCGTTTTGCTGCGCTCCCAGAGCTTCGATCTCTTTCTGATATTCTGCGATACGACCCTCGAGGTCTTTTAGGCGAATCCCGGAAAACTCTACTTGGTTTTCGGAGTTTTCTTTTTCGGAGCGCAAATTGAACACACGCTGCTGTTGCTCCTGTAGCGTCTCATTGAGTTCCACACGCGCGGCCTTTTTTGCTGCCAGCGCGGCTTCATCTGCCACCATCGATTCGGAATGTGCTTCAAGCTTTTTTCGTAATTCTTCAGCTCGGCCGGCAATTCCATCAATCGACTCTTTCAAAGTGGAGAAACGATACGCGCTAAAAGCTAGATCCAAATGAGTGAGACGGTGCTTTATGCGCTGGTAGCGCAAAGCTTTACTCGCTTGGCGCTTTAATGAACCAATCTGTCGGCTCACCTCCTCAATCACATCAGTTACACGCGCAAGGTTCGCGTCCACCAATGATAGCTTATTCAGCGCCTCTTTACGCTGCGCTTTGTATAAGGTAATCCCGGCAGCCTCTTCAAAAATCGTGCGCCGCTCAGCCGGATTAGTCGACAAGATCTGGTCGATCTGCCCTTGCAGCATAAACGAGTACGATACGCGCCCCACTCCCGTATTTGCAAATAAGCGCTGAATATCCTTCAACCGCGACACTTTGCCGTTGATGTAATAATCACTGCTGCCATCGCGAGTCACTCGCCGTGAAATCTCTACCTCATTAAACGCGGTACCCAGTTCAGCTTCACAATCTGTAAAAGTGAGTGACACTTCACAGGTCGGCAGGCCTTTACGCTTATCCGTGCCTTCAAAAATAACGTCCTGCATCGACGCACCACGCAGCGCTTTGGCACTCTGCTCGCCAAGCACCCAGCGTATCGCATCCACGATATTACTCTTACCGCAACCATTCGGACCGACCACTGCGGTTACGCCACGGCGTAGATCCAGCTTAGTCCGATCGGCAAAGCTCTTAAATCCACTGATGACGATCTCTTTGAGATACATAGATGCTTTTTTGGTCTTGGGGAAATGAGTACAAGCAGACTAGAAAAATCGCGCATCGAGTTGCTCGCAACCCTAAAAGATCACGGGGAAATGGTTGCTAGTGTAATGACTGAGCCACATAGTATATTATCTCATCATTCATTTTATCATATATGACTGCCCCCACCCAATGCTCTCGTGACGAATGGCCAATTAAAGCCTACAAAGACCTGAATTTTTTAAACAGTGATGCCGCTCGTAACATACGTGTGCTCTGCGAGATGACTGAACCCGGACTGCGCTTCGCCGAGGAAAAAATAAAGGACACCATCGTCTTATTCGGCTCGGCTCGTATTGTACCAGTTCATGTAGCAGACGCACAGCTAAAGACCGTCCAGGCGTCTATTTGCGACCTTGAGCACCCGACCGCGGACGAGCAGCGATCGCTCCAAAAAGCGCTTAGTACTGTAAAAGCAGCCCCCTACTATGACATGGCTGCTGAATTGGCTGAAGAGCTGACTAAGTGGTCGATGAACCTCCCAAAGGAGGACATGCGGCGCTTTATCATCTGCTCTGGAGGTGGTCCGGGGATTATGGAGGCAGCCAATCGGGGCGCACATAATGCTGGCGGGAAATCGATAGGGCTAGGTATCAGTCTACCCTTCGAGCAAGGCGTTAACGAATACATCCCAGACAAACTCAAATTTGAATTTCACTACTTTTTTGTGCGCAAATACTGGTTCGTCCTAATGGCCAAAGCCTTGGTCGCTTTTCCAGGCGGGTTTGGCACGATGGACGAGCTCTTCGAAACTCTTACCTTAGTGCAAACGGGGAAAGTCACTGATGCGCCACCAATCATTCTATTTGGCAGCGAGTTCTGGAATAGTGTAGTCAATTTTGACGCGCTGGTTGAATGGGGCACCATCTCGCCTGAAGACCTCCAGCTATTTACGATCGTCGACACCGTTGAACAGGCACGTGATGCGATTATTGAGCAGCTCAGTGCACGCTTTTTGTCCTAAACAGTAGCGCATCTCTATTAACGGTAGAGACGCTGGCTATGCAGTGAGAGTAGCTTCACGCTGACACACAGCAGGCCGTTGAGAGCCAGCCAATATACTGGGCTTTGGAAGATAAAGTCGACGAAGGCATGACCAAAGGCCACTGCCATCCCGATCAATAGCATCAACGCACTCATCGCATTCCCTGAAGCTCGAAACAACAGGCACCACACCCAATAGCCGAAGGTAAGCAACAAAAAGCCACAGCCCACGATCCCATATTCACAGAGGAACTGCACAATATCATTGTGAGCATAGTGATACACCTTACGCCCCAACCATCCCTTTCGGGGATGGTAGCGCACGTAGTAAATCTCTGGGTAGCTTTTCTGGTACATCGGGAAAATATAACGCCATGTACCCGCACCCCAACCTAGCCACAACTCTTCCTGCGCCATTTCCCAAGTCACTTTGGTTGTAATGGCACGGGAATCCTCGTCCGCAGTCATAATGGTTTCCTCGATATCTCCAAAACGCTGTTCAATGTCTTCCACATCAACGTATTGAAACATCATAGATCCGCCTCCAAGCATCAATGCGCCGACAACTAAACTCAGTACAATCGAATTTCGTTTTGAAGTTGAAAACAACCAGCGCCCGGCAGTTGCAATAAAGAAGCATACCGTCATCACACCACCAAACAGGATTCCCCCGCGCGAGAGTGCCAAACCAATCGAAGTGTACAGCACCGCCACAAAAACAAACAGCAGCAGGTGCGGACCGCCACTCCGACCACGTTGCTCTCCTCGATTAAAATGGTAGAAGTACAACACTGCGCAGGCACAAATGACTACGTTCAAATACGCCACAGCCTCATTACGGTAGAAAAATGTGCCCCAGAAATTGGCATTTGAAGATTTAACCGACCAGAGCACCGCATCCGCACCGGAGAACTTCTGCAAAATTGCAATAATTCCCATTCCTACACCGCTAATCACCAAGCTCCACAGCAGTAGCACCGCGCTGCTACGCCTACGCACACCGACCCATAAGCCCCAGACCAAAGTAAACATCGCAGCAAAGCTGACAAGCACTCGAAACGCGTTCATCGGCACGTAGCTACTGTCCACCCCTGTGGGTAACCAACTGACTGCTTCAACTTCTTCGACCCACCAGCCACGCTCATCGCGTACTTGCTCCCAAGCGGGATTCAAGCCTTGCAATGTAATATAAAGCAAAAACGCCAACCCCAACCAAAAGACAGGGAAACGCAGCAAGCGATGCATGTTTTTTCGGTTCCCATGCTCTCCATCAGTGCCGTTGAAACGCTCCGGTAGCGGTGCAATTGAAAACAAGAACGTTAGTAAACCTCCGGCCAGCAAAGTATGCAGCGACCAAAGCTGTACACCGGCAAGCCCCCAAGCAGTAAATGCAAGCGTTAATGCGCCAGTCAATACGACCGCCCATTCGCGAGGCGCAACAGATGGAGCTCTCATAAATGTTACGAAAAGTTCGGTTGGTACACATCGTGCAGGCGCAATAGACCCAATAACTTGCCTCCCGATTCCGCGACCACTGGAAGCACGGAGATCTGCGAGCTCCGATCCTCCATCACTCTAACCGCGTCCCCTAACGAAACACCTAGTCGCGTCGAAACCGGTGACTGCGTCATCCAATCCACTGCTTTGAAATTCAATATATCCCCCTCTTCCGACAATATACGTCGAATATCTCCATCCGTAAGGATTCCCATCAATCTTCCCTCGGCATCGACCACACAGGCCGCACCATGTGGGTACTGCGTCATTCGAATCACCACCTCTCTTAAGGTCTCATCTACTTGCGCGCAGGCGACCTGTTCAAGGCCGTGCATGACTTCGCCCACTGTCATCAATAAATTTCGCCCCAATTGACCTCCTGGATGATACGTAGCAAATTCCTCCTTGGTGAACGCCCGCGCCTGCACCAGTGCCGCGGCCAAGGCGTCACCAATTGCCAAGCTTACCGTCGAGCTTGATGTCGGCATTAAATTCAGCGGATCTGCCTCACGCTCGACACTACCATCCAGCACCACATCAGCCGCCGCCGCGATTGGAGAATCCATATTACCCACGATCGCAATCACCGGAGAATCAAACTTTTTAAACATCGGCATCAAACGCAACACTTCCGCCGTACTGCCACTCTTTGACAGAACAATGGTCGGATCCCCAGGTTGATAGACGCCCAAGTCACCATGTATCGCCTCTGCTGCATGCAGAAAAACCGAGGGTATACCACCGCTCGACAACGTCGCGGCCAACTTCGTGCCGATATGTCCAGACTTACCTATCCCACAAATAACCAGCTTACTGTTTGCTTTTAAAATTACATCCAGTGCACGCTCGAACGCTTCACCAAGCCGCTCTGCCGCGATTTGAATCGCAACTGCCTCTGCCTGCATCGCCTGTCGCCCGACTTCGAGCCGATTAAGACCTGTTTTACTCATACCATAGAGCTAACCTGCTCCTTCAAGAAGGTAAAGCACTTTGCCCAAGGCATTCTTGCCCCAACGCGAACCACTAGCGCCACCCCTAAACTCAAATCAACTAGATCGATTGATTCCTTCTCCGCTTTCACGCTCGCCACATCAGCATCATGCGCTAATCTTAATTTCATAATCAACTAATAAACTAATCACCTTTATGATTAAAAAAATATTCCTCTACATTGTCATTTTCACAATTACTGCCGTTGCGGTGATTTATTTCTTTGGCTCAAGCGCCCTTAACAAAGGCATCAAAACAGGAGTTGAGAAATTCGGCCCAGAGGTCACTCAGACACCTGTCCGCCTAGATGCTGTCGACCTGTCAATCCTATCGGGCAACGGCACACTCACTGGCCTCTATGTCGGCAACCCTGATGGCTACAAAAGCGAAAACATCTTCGCGCTCGGCCAAATAGACATCGATATCGATACGAGTTCGGTCTTTAGCGATCAGATTGTCATCAACCACATTCATATTCAAAAACCCGAAATCAGCTATGAAAAGACTTTGATGAGCTCCAACATCAAAGCGCTGCTGCAAAATATCGAAGCATTTGCTGGTGCTGCCGAGGCTGCGGAATCAACACCAGCTGCAGAGTCCGAAGGCGGCAGTTCTGCAGCTAATGGATCTTCCAAAAAAGTGATCATTCGTGAACTGATCATCGAAGACGGCACTATTTTTGTAGGCCTAATGGGAGCTGGTACGACGATACCGCTACCTCGTATCCAGATGAAAGATATAGGTGAGACGGGTAATCAGAAGAGTATGGCCGAAGTGCTTGATTTGATATTAACCGAGGTGCTCAAGTCCATCGGCCCAGCTGTCGCAAATGGCGGCAACATCCTCGGACATGAAGGGAAGAATGCACTCAAAGAAGGTGAAGATGCACTGGGCAAAGCAACTGATAGTTTAAAAAGCCTTTTCGGCAATTAAGCATCGCATCACGGATCATTGCAAAGCACGGCAACAGCACCGTGCTTTTTTTAGCTAATAAATCATGAATGACTGATATTAAACTTCAAATTCATCATCAAAAAAGGCGGGCGTTTATTCGAATCAGGCTAATTCACAGTACTCTTAACTACCTCTTCATCATCGGCAAAATCCATAGCAGCAAGATAGCGAAAGGAATACGATTCAGATGTTTCGCCCGATTCGCTGCCCAAATAAAGCGCAACATTAAAGACATGAGGAGGCTTTACGATCCCCTCTGATCCTAGGCCAGCGCCACTAGGCAATAAATCTAGAGCAAAGAAATTCCTTTTCTTTGAGAGTCCCTTAAAACGTACATTTCCCAACGTTAGCTCGGGTTCAGCAATCAGCCCATTTTCATCGATCCAATAGACCCGAATTTTATTTTCCACAATGCGATAATTAATCGATGTCTGCTCTGAACGCTTAATATAATAGCCTTGGGTCGATGGTAATTGCCCCACTGCATACGGCGGATCAGAAATTTCAGTCGGTACAATCTGCCCTTGATCAGCGTCGAGCCAATGTGACAGTGAGAACAAAGCCAAAGTACATAGGATAGTTCTTAATTTCATAATTACATATGTTCTGAGTTGAAAGGAACCATGGTGCTACGTTCCAGAGTAAAAATCATCCAGTCAAATAACTAGACCAACACCTCATTGAAAACTTGTTCTATTTAGCCTGAATCCATGAAGACAAGATCAATCAAATTCGAAGGCTGAGCCCCTGCTAGAAGAGCCAAGATGACTCGTCATCTCAAGGACTCAAAACAACCTTAAAAAGTCCATACCTACCTGCAGAGTGATTCGAAAAATCACCATCTCCACCAATGACGATCGATGCAGATCTCCCTAGATTTAATCTCCATCATTAAGGACATCTCTTAACTTCATTTCGTATTCAAAAGCTTCAGCGGCTGCGCGCTTGGCTTCAATTTGATCGATCAAGTCTTTTTCATTCGCAGAGACTTCATAACCGGGGACTTCATCAGGACTGATCCACATTGCTTCCAGTTGTCGTGGATCAATCACATCACGGTAATTACTCCCGTCTGGATTTAGTGTCTTCGCAGTTAAGAAGATAATCAGATTTGTTGACACTTTACTGCTGCCATTGTCTTGGAAAAGTTTACCCAGCAATGGGATATCACCAAGCAGCGGGACTTGAGACTTATTATCGCGCTTCTCTTCGGCGGTCAGTCCACCGAGCGCGATCGTATAACCATCTTTAATCGTCACTTGAGTTTGCGCATCACGAGTTTTAAAGATTCGGTCTTCCAATAACGTGTTACCAGCAACTCCTGCCTGGGTTGTTACCACATCACCCAGAGCACTCACGACTGGGTGTACATCCATTGAAATCATTCCCGCGGCATTCACTGAGGGCGTTACGTCCAACTGAACACCGACAAATCGATATTCAACTTCACCAGTTTCTAGCTGACCAGTTTGGTCATTGATCGAGAACTGACGGATGGGATAGTCTTCGCCGACTTGAAATTTAGCTTGCTGATTATTCATCACAACCACTGTCGGATTAGACACCAGCTTCGAACGTTGCTCCGATTGAAGTGCCGATAACGTCGCAGCAAATTGAGAACTAGAAAACACCGCTACCAATCCACCCGAAGCACCGCCACCTGCAATATTTGCCAAGCCACTCGCATACGAGTCGATACCACCGATCACAGTACCATTAGGCCTCCCAAAATCTTTATCAGCATCTTCAGTTGGCTTGCTGTTAAATCCAGGGTTTCCAGATCCTGCACCATCACCACCCAAGAGGTCTCCGGAATTCTCATTGAGATAGGCCCAATCGACTCCGATGTTTTCAAGGTCTCCACTACTTACTTCAATGAATTTAGACTCTATCATGACTTGATCCGTCACATGATCGAGACGGTCTATAATCTCTTGGATTTTATTCATCCGCGATGGTCGCTCAGTAATCACCAGCGCATTGCTACGGACATCGACTTCAAGGCGTCCACCTGCTGCTGGATCCACTAGCGGCGAAATTGAATTTTGGATTTCATTAGCTTTAGCGTAGTTAACAATGAATACCCGAGTATCTACTGGCTCCATAGTCAACTCAGCCATACTAATAACTTCAATAATGTTTCGATCTTCCACATAAGTATAATCCAGCTGCTTCAGAACGACCTCGAAGACTTGACGCCAGGTAATATTACGAAGTTTCACAGACGTTCGCCCCTGTAGCGAATCAGGAATGACGACATTGAGGTCAAATAGGTCTGCCACATTGCGAAGAATGGTCCGGACGTCCTCATCAGGGAAGTCGACTGAGATGGTCTCTTCTGACGCTATAGTGGCGATGCCGCCAGTACTTTTTACTACTGGCAATTCAAGCACCACCTCGGAATCGCTTGGCAATAATGTCATCTCTGGTAAGGCGACCATCGACGCGACTGGTTCGACCACGATCCCCGCCGCAGGCACACTACGTATCTGAACAACATCACTGGTATCAGTCACCTCCGACGAGAGATCAGCATTTTGGTTAAACGAACCGATCGCATCTGCACCTGTAATCGACACTGACTCAACAGGCTCAGTGATGTCATCAATAATTATTACTTCGGCGAGATCAATATCTTCGCTCATGGATGGTTCGTTCGCCTGCGCCCACAATAAAAATGGGGCAATGAGTGTTATAGTAAATGATAGTTCTTTTTTCATAAGACAATTGGTTGAGGTGGTCCTGGTGGACGGATGTGAAAGAAATTTATAAGAAATAAAGACGATGACTCCGCTAATTGGGTGACTCTTTGATTACTCCTGTTGACAGACTTAATGGTACATCGAGTGTCACGTCTCCTAGCATCAAGGTGTAGCCGAGCGAATCGATTTTCAAAATTGTAACTATGAATTCTTGTTCTTTAACTTCAGGAATTTTCACAATGAACTGATCACCTGCTTTCGACAGGCTTCCTCCTACGAGTTGTAAATAATACGACGATCCCCGAGCCAATGTACCTCGCACTTGCTTACCGAAATTAGCAGCAACCACTTTAAGCACAGAAAGATCATCATAGACTAAAGGGTCGCCACTATCTGTAGCAACTCGCTCTGAATTATCGGCCATAATGGCTTCTTCTTTCCCTTGTATTAAATAAGGACTCTGCACTCCTTCAATCGCGACCTCAAAGCTCTCAGACTTCGGGTGAAGATATTCTTTTGCAGTTTCCAACACAAAGGCACGATCCTGTATTGGGAGTACTAGATCCTTCGGCCCCAAAAGCTGCAGCCGGTTAACTTTGGCAGAAGCAAAATGCCCGCACAATATCACAGCGGATAATAATAAGTAATTAATACGTTTCATCATGAGCACTAATTTTTATTTTTTTCAGCAAGAACAACGACCCGTATATTCGCTGAGAGTTTTTCCACAGAATGCTTCGCTTGATCGATTTGAAAACCAGCGACTCGCATCAAGGCATCGGCAGCATGTATTTCGTATAAAAATTCAACTATATCTTGAAAATCAGCAGTCACATTAATGTCGTAATTAATAGCTGAATATATTTTCAATTCATTCGGACCATCTTTACCCAGTCCAGAGCCTGAAATTTCCAGTTGATTCACATCTGAGACATGCACATCAAGGCGATCTTCAAATGAATAAAAGAAATCAACGTTCACCGATCGCTCATCCGAGGCAAAAAGATGCGCTTCAATCTCAGTGACATAACCGGCTAATGTCGCTACATCGTCGCTGATGTTCTTAGAATTCTTAACGTTCTGATTAATTATTCGCAAGCGACTGTTCAGCTCCGCTTCTTTTAAAGTCAATTCATCGATCAAGCCACTACGCGCCATGAACAGACCAGTGCTGATCAACGCCACGATCACACCAATAATCGCTAACTGGTGTTGCTTTAGTTGAGCAATCACTGAGTTCATCCTTGGCCTCCTTTACGAACACTTGGCTCTAGATTAATTACCATTAGTGATATTCTCAATTGGAAAGGTGTAATCCCAGTTTCCGCGCTTCGCTGCTGAATGCTCTCGTCAACAACCACCGAGTAACCCTCCAGATTCATCAGTGGCGAAGCTTCTATCGCTGCCTTAAATTCAGTCAAAATTATCAGCTCACTGACTTCTCCAGCTATGTTAATGTTATAGGTCATTCTAGCCGGAATTTTCGTTTTTTTCTTGATCACCTTTGCTTCGATCACCCGCTCCGAAAAACTCAACCGCGAAAAGATCAGACCCTCTGGCTTTAGCTGTGAAATATTAATTAGAAATTCGTCAGCGAAATATGGTGCACGATAAAAACGCTCTAATTCTTCAATACTCTGCGCGGCTTTACGGAAGCGTTCGCTATTTTCTAATCTTAGTCGATCCTCTGGCTCCGCCTGACGAACCCGCGCTTCTGTTAAATCAATTGTCGTGCGCAAGGAATTCGCGTAGTACTGACGATGCAACAACGAGAAAATTGCAATCAGCACGAATGTGATGATAACAAAATTAACAATAAAGCCAGTTCGCACGACCTTAATATCGGGAAGCGATGACTTAATCTTAAAGTTAGGCCGCCAATATGGCTGTATTTTTTGCCGGTTACTCACTTTGAGATTCCTCCCTTAATTGAAATTCACCGATCTGGCTGAAGACTCCAAGCCACCTCGGCCCAATATTTGCGATCTCAACATCATCAGCTAAAGTCACGTTCAAACTTTCAAGCCATGCTTCAAAGTCAGGTTGCAAAATCTCAATCCCTAAAGAATCCGAAATGGTTTTAGATACCCAACTCAAATTCTTTGGTAAGACACCCACAAACAATCGATCAATAGTTAAGCCGGTTTTGACCTCAAAGAAGCCTGAAGTCGCCTGCAACTCTTTCATTAAGCGCCGTAAAAGCTTCCGTCCCATCTCCGCAAAATCAAACGTGTTCGAATGAAATAGTTTTTTAGCGGATACCTCATCCTTCAGTCCCAATTCACGCTGTAATAATGGATAAATACTATCGAGCCCGAAAGGCACCTGTCTCGCAACTTCAAGTCGACCATTACTCATGATAAAGACATGTGCACACTCGGAAGTAAGCTCTACGCACAAAATTGGAGCGTTCAACTGATTCATTCGCGCATAGTCGCTAACACCTCCCAGAGTAGACACCGTGGATAGCTCTAATCGATCAGGATAAATTCCATATGATAGTAGCTGGTCTTGTGCTTCTTGAAAAGCTGCAGCAGGGGCGCCACAAAATAGCAATTGCTTTGATACGCTGTTTTCAATGTCGAAATCCGACCCGTTCCGCCCATCCAAAATCGAAATACTGTTGGTTTCCGGATCTATATTGAACTCATCTTGTAAGACCTTCAGCAAGAAATCGGCCTTCTTGAGCTTATTGACTGACTCGGCCTCATAGCAAAACAAGAAACGCCCCTTCGGGTAGACCCCACAGCGCGACACATAGTAATTAACACCTTTAAAATCAACAAACTGCCCCAAAAAGGCCCTTACTTCATCCGCACAACAATCTAAAGTCATCGGAAACTCCGCAACTCCCTCAACTACCATCGGATGCTTATAACCGGAGGTCCTCACCGCAAGGATAGAGAACTCCGAGATGTCTATAAACAGACCTTTAGTCTTGGGCTTAAACATATTAAATGAGATTATATAGGGTATAGTACTTGTATTTAATTGAGGCATCTACCGCATTCTCGAGCAAGTATAAAAACCCTTTAAAGCTAATCTCTAAGCAAATAGTGCCTATTTATGGGACCGTAAATCATTCCTAGAACTCAATAAGCGGTTGCCCTTAACCCGTGAAAACCGTTCTGTCTCCCATTAATGCTGATCCTCGCGCCGACATTCACCAGCGACACTATGAGCCTCAAATACCTTTCTACTGCACTTGCATCACTCCTACTTCTCCAACAAAGCGCCGAGGCTGAGTTGCTACGCACCTACTTTGGTACCAGTCGGAGCGCGGGTATCTACACCGGGGTATTCGATACTGATTCTGGGGAATTATCTCCCATCACTCTCGCGGCAGAAACCAACGCTCCGGGATTTCTAGCAATTCACCCAAACCACCGCTTCTTGTACGCTACCAATGCTGCATTTCAGCAGCCGACCCCAGGCGGCGTCGCAGCCTTTCGAATCCAGCCCAATGGAGGTTTGAGCCTAGTCAATCAGCAGCCTACAAGTGGTCGTGGTACTTGCCATCTGAATCTCGACCCAGGTGGTCAGGTCCTGCTCGCCGCCAACTACACGAGCGGTACTGTGAACGCATTTAAGATCCTAACAGATGGCTCAATCTCTCCCGCAGTCACCACTCATCAACATCAAGGAGCAGGGGCTCACCCCAAGCGGCAAAAGGCTCCTCATCCACACTCAGTGTTGATTCACCCCTATTATCACTACGCATACGTCCCGGACCTAGGTATGGACCAAGTCGTAATCTACTCACTGGAGCAGGATAGGGGCGCACTCAAGCGCGCTGGCGAAGCGAACGTACCTGGTGGTAGTCAAGGCCCGCGTCATATGAAATTTTCGTTGGATGGTAAACATGCCTACGTGCTCAATGAGCTCTCGCTCTCGCTCGCCAGCTATTCAGTGAGCGGCTCAAACGGCCAGCTCGAATACATCGATTCCATCTCAGTCTTCTCCGCAGACAACCAACAAGCCCCTGGATCCATGACTTGCGCCGAGATACGCGTCCATCCCAACGGTCAGTGGATCTACACCTCTACGCGTGACTTAGAAGATCAAGGGCGTGACACTCTCAGTACTTTCAAGCGCGCGCCCGACGGTAGCCTCTCGCTGATCTCCAACACACCGGCGGGGGTCGATTTTCCTCGTAATTTTAACATCGATCCAACGGGGCAATGGCTGATCGCAGCAGGCCAACGCTCCTCGACACTGGCGATCTTCTCAATCGATCCGCACTCGGGCATGTTGACACTTCACCAGTCGGACATCCCTTTTCAAGGCCAACCCATTTGTGTCGAATTCCTAGGGCAATAGCCAACCGTCGAGTCGCCGCAGCTGATGCCCACATACAAAAACGGGGAAGTACGTCACCGTTTTCCCCGTTTGAATCGCTTGTTTTAAATGACTAGAACTAATCCTTCTGCAGCTTACTTTCTGAGGCAATCTCAGGTCCACCCTGCACTTGTGCACGACGACGTAGGCGCAATGCATTCAGGCGAATAAAGCCACTGGCATCATCAGGGTTGTAATCACTGTCCACACCTTCCATCGAGGCGATGTCTTCGTCATACAGCGATAGCGGCGATTTGCGACCGACTGTGGTGACGTTGCCCTTGTAGAGCTTCAGGCGAACGGTGCCAGTCACCGTCTTTTGGGAATCATCGATCAGCGCCTGTAACGCTTCACGCTCAGGTGCATACCAGAAACCATTATACACCAGCTCTGCATAGCGCGGGATCAGGCTATCGCGCAAGTGCGCCAGTTCACGGTCCATGGTTAGCGTCTCGATGTTACGATGCGCCTGCAACAGGATGGTTCCGGCAGGCGTCTCATAGACCCCACGGCTCTTCATGCCAACAAAGCGATTCTCGACGATGTCGACACGGCCGATGCCATGCTGACCGGCAAGTGCATTGAGGTGCTTCATGACTGCCGCAGGGTTCATCGCCACACCATCCACCGCCACACAGTCGCCACGCTCAAAGTCCAGCTCAACATACTGCGCTTCATCCGGCGCATCCTCGGGATCGACGGTCAACTTATACATCGCCTTGTTGTCTGGCGTTGTGGGGTCAAACCAAGGATCTTCAAGAATGCCCGCTTCATAAGAAATATGCAGTAAGTTGCGATCCATCGAATAGGGCTTCGAAGCACTCGCTTCGACATCGATGTTGTGCTCGCGGCAGTAATCAATCATCTCCGTGCGGCCTGGAAATGCCTTGCGAAAGACTTCCATGCGCCACGGTGAAATAATCTCTAATTCAGGCGCGAGCGCGGCATAACCCAGCTCGAAGCGCACCTGATCATTGCCCTTGCCCGTCGCTCCGTGTGCCACTGCATCCGCACCTTCGCGCTGCGCGATTTCGACATGCGCCTTGGAGATCAGCGGACGGGCGATCGAAGTGCCGAGCATATACTGCCCTTCGTAGATCGCATTGGCGCGCATCATCGGGAAGATGAAGTCGCGGGCAAACTCTTCGACCAGATCGACGGTATAGTGCGCCGAGGCACCAGTCGCCTTGGCTTTTTCAGCCAAACCATCGAGTTCTTCCTCTTGGCCGACGTCAGCCGCGTAAGTAATGATTTCAGCGTTATAGTGCTCCTTGAGCCAGCTAACGAGAACGGAAGTGTCCAGACCCCCTGAGTATGCGAGAACGATTTTCATATGACGTCTAGGAGTTAGGCGAAGGCGCTACAGATGCAAGCGGAAAGCGGCAGGATTTGCGAGTGGGTGATGTTAATTAATGTCAGCCATCGAACGTGGCGTGCGAGTTGACTCGCGCCCGCAGTGCCTGGGAGCTAAGGCAACGCACCTACCCGACGCAGGCCCGCGCAAGCGCAGACACCACGAAATTGACGGCCAAGTGCCATGTCGAGCGATCGCACCACACTGACACGGACCACGCGGAGGTGGTCCCTGCCCAAAAAACAGCAGACAGAGGGAGGGATGAGCTCCGTCTCGTCCGCAGTGGCTAGCTGCTCTCCAGCTGAAATTTTAGGACAATGGACTAAACCGACGCGGACCACGCGGAGGTGGTCCCTCCCTTCTAAACAAAAAAAAAGCCCCCCGGAACCGGAGGGCTTTTGAAATGTAATTTTCTTTCGATCTAATCAGGCAGGCCCAATTAGAAGGAGAAGAGAAGCTCAACAGCTACAGTGGTAGCGTCACCATCAATGGAATTGTCACTGCCATCGTCAGTAAGGTCAAGATCACCATCAGCGAAGCTGACTTCTGTCACAAGCAACAGGTTGTCAGACAACGCATAGTTGTGAGCAAGTGTGTATTTTGTGATATCGAGATCGTCGTTACCAAGCTCAGCCTCAATCATGCTGATACGAGCAGTCACCGAAGCAACATCGCTATACGCATAGTTAGCCATCAACAGACCACTAGTTACATCAAGATCTTCAGTGCCGGCATCATAATCGCTGAATTCAGCAACATTAATTTCAGCAGCGAATAGCCATGCACCAGTTTCGTAAGTGACATAAGCGTTGATCAGTTGGTTATCACCTAGGTCAGCATCTTCGAAGGCAGCACCCGCAAATACAGTGAAGCCGTTGCCAAGGTCCATCGAACCGGCCACTTCAACTGCATAGGAACTGTCTCCATCACCACCAAGGCGGTCCGGATCTGCGTCATTATTTCCAAATCCATCTTCATCTCCATTATCACCAAAAGCTTCGTCTTGTACGGAGATGCCGAAGAATGTAGTGTCCGAAGTGCGTGTGTATTTTACACCTTGGTTATATTCCGAAGCCAGTGCGCCATCAAACCCAGCGATATCGTAAGCAGTGGAGTACTGGTATAGGCCAGTTGGCTCATAGGCTTCGAAACCAAGCATTGAAGCATAACGACCTGCGGTCACAACATCGCCATTACCGAGTGCGTAGTTGACGAACGCCTGTTCAACACCGTCTTCTTCGCCATTATCTCCATCTTCGTACTCAAGATCGATTTGTGCAGTGACAGCGTCGAAGTCGAACAACCAGCTGATTTCAACTTGGTCAACTTGGAAGCTGTTGTCAGACTCGTTTACACTTCCCGCTTCAGCGTCAGTGTGCGAATAAGAGGAATCAACAAAGCCTTCGAAAGAAAGGAAATCGTTTACAACGATTTCACCCATCGAAAAGCTGGAAGCTGCAACAAATGCAGATGCGATAGCTATTTTATTTTTCATAGTGTAGTTTGTATTGTTTGTTTTGTTTGTTTGCTTTTCAGCAGCGCCCGCTGGCTCAGATGAGCCTGCGGTGACTACTGGAAATTGGGTTTTTGGACGGTCAGTACCTGACCATCACGGAAACTCACCTTGCCGCGCAACGCATTCGGATCAGCGCGGATACTGGTTTCGTAATAAAAGACTTCATCCACGCGGGGCTTGAGCGAGTCTACTGAACGTGGTGGCGCTCCCAGAGCATCGATGACCGTCTCAACAGACACACCGGGGCGGACGGCCTCCCACTGCGCTTCCTGTGTCCAGCGCAGGTTGCGCCATGCGCTGTTAGCCAAGATATCGTACGTCGCAGTATTGCCTAAAATACCCTGACTCGGCACCGATTGACTGCCACTTGCAGCTAATACCTTGACCTCCTTGGTTTCTTGCTCCGCTTCAGCTAAGCGTGCTTCAAGCTCTGCAATGCGCTGCTCAGAGACGGTCGATGCAGGTGCTGGCTGATTCTTTTCAGAATCCGCGAGACGAGCTTCCATCTCCAACAGACGCGCTTCCAATCGCGCCATACGGTCTTCAGTGGCATCCGTGTTGGCTGCATACAAAGGAGTGAACAACACTGTAGCTGCAAGCACAGCAACACGGGCATGAGGTAGTTTAATACGCATATGTTGAAGACCTATAAGGCTTTTATATCAGCTTGAAGCAAGCAAAAAATGGTTCATCGTCGATTAGCGGGGAAGGCATTGATTTATGTTGGGAGCGTTGAATTTGCTTTTTGCTCTTGGGAGGGATGACCTCCGTGTCGTCCGGTACTGCTCGTCAGAGTCTGACAGGATTATCAGCTCTTGGGGACGTCCTAGTGTGGAGCACGCTAAATTAGTGTATTTATAAACCACGGATGGACACAGATGAACACGGATATTCTGAATGAAGCGAACTATTAAATCTGTGTTCATCTGTGTCCATCCGTGGTTCTAAAAGGCTTTGAATCAGGCACTTACCGAACAGTCAGAGCTATTAAAATAGCGCCGCTCTATATCCTTCGAAGGCCACGTTATAATGGTGCGAATTTAGCGTGCTTCGCACTAGATGTTCATGTGGTTTCTAAAGTGCCCGTAGTCGACACGGAGGTCGACTCAGCTCACTCAGCTTAATCAGCTATTGTACAAATACTTCGTGCCTTCGTGCCTTTGTGAGAACCAATTCAGTGACTTAGCAAACGCTTAATCCTCTCACAAAGCCCACCAAAGCACAAAGTCATGACTCCCACACATACTCTAACCTAAAAAAAATAACCGTTTACGTAGCAAAACTCCTACGTTACTTAAGAAAACGCGCCCTTATGGCGCAGCAAATCCCACTCTTTTCCAAATCATGCAGTCCAAACGCTCTCTACTTTACCACTGCTGCGGCAGTCTCTTTGCGCTCAGCGCTGTATTACTAGGCGCATTTGGGGCGCATGCACTTAAGGAGACGCTCCTCGCACACGACTCAGTCGCCACTTGGGAAACCGCGGTACGCTACCAAATGTGGCACGCTCTCGCCTTATTGATACTGCCTCACTGCCTTCAATCACAGGGCATCCGCCGCGCCACAGGCATCTGCTTCATCGTCGGCATCATGCTATTTTCGGGCTCACTCTATGGTCTCGCCCTCGACGGCCCTAAATGGCTGGGGCCAATCACTCCGCTCGGCGGTATCAGCTTCCTCTGCGGTTGGTCACTGCTGTTATATTCGAGTTTTAAGTCAGGTAGCGAGTAACTGACAAAACTGGGCTCAAGCGTGACTATTAAACTCGAACGACGCTTAGATCACTCTAGCCTTAATTGGCAATAAAGCATCGACTAGCCGCAAAGAACCTATTCACATCTGCCAGCAAGTGCTACTATGCCTCAGTTTGATTACAAAGCTCGCCAACCAGACGGCACCACTACCACTGGGACGATCGAATCTGCCGATCGCCGCCAGGCTACGCAGCGCCTTAGAGAACAGAAGCTCAGCCCAATCACCTTGAAAGAAGCGCGCTCCGCAAAGCGCTCAGCATTCGGCGCGCTACGCGAAAAGGCCAAATCCCTCACCGCATCCAAACGGCAGAGCGCAGCTGCAGACCTCAATGTGCAGCCCAGCAAAGGTACTCCCAAGCGCGAGAAAGTCGGCCTCGCCTTCCTCTCACGCTTGCTGGAGCTACATGCCTCGGGTCTGCCGATCGGCGACGCAATCCGCATCCTCAGCCAGCGGCTCAGCGACTCAGAGCAAAAACAACTGGCTGGATCCATCTGGCGCGACCTCAGCGAAGGTGCTACACTGGCCGGTGCCTTGACTCGGCAGTCTCTCTATTTTTCAGGATCGATCAGCTACGTGATCGAAGCGGGCGAAGCCACGGGCAATCTCGCGCCTATTTTGCGCAAGGTGATCGATTTTTTAGAGGAAAAGCAGGCGATTCGCCAAAAAATGATTACCAGCATGGCTTATCCGGGGTTCATCTGCACCGTCGCCTTCGGCGTGGTGATTATTTTCCTCACCGTACTACTGCCGCAGATTCAAGGCATGCTCGACCGTCTCGGGGGCGAAATGACCTGGAGTGCGCAACTGCTCATGGACGGTTCGGCATTTTTAATCAAATTTGGCCCGTTCCTGCTCATTGCTCTAATGCTCGCCGCCGTGGCCCTAGGCCAATGGCGCAAGCGCCCTACAGGACGCAAAAAGTCGGATAAATGGTTCTTAAAACTGCCGCTGTTGGGTAAGATCTTCTACTACTCGGACCTGTTTCAATCCGGCAATCTAGTCAGCACCCTACTTGAGAGTGGCATTAATACTACTGAAGTACTGCGCCTGACCGAACGCACTCTTAAAAACACCGAACTGCGTGAACGCTTCCACACCGCCCGCGGTCAGGTCAACGAAGGGCTCTCGATCGCACAGGCATTTAAGCGCAACGCATTCATGCCTGATTTGGCAGTCGATATTTTAACCGTCGGCGAAAATACTGGCAACTTAGGGCACAGCATGTCGGAAGTGACCAAAGGCTTCCGTCTCGAACTGACCAAGCGACTGGGGCTCATGACGAACCTGGTCGCCTCGGGGGCTTTAATCTGCGCGTTCCTGATGGTCGCATTGATTGCGATTGGTATCGTGACGAGCGTGTTTCAAGTCAGCCAGACGCTCTCAAACTAGCGCAATGCTAACACTGCGGCGCTAGACAAACTCAAAAGTCACCTCGCCATTGACGATTTTGAGCTTGGCAGCGAACTCCTTGCCCGCCTTCGACTTAAAATCACTGAATGTTTCGGTCATGCCGGAGCTCAGTAATTGCTGCGCCGTCTCGACCGAAATGGCACGCTGAGCCATCGTTTTCCAAACCACAAACTGGCAGCCATTACGCCAGTTGGAGCACCCGTACGCCTTGGCTCCGACCACAATATCGCCGCCGCAGGTCGGGCAGGTCCCGATTGCTTCTTGGCCGTCTTCTTTCTTGGTAATCTCGGCTTCTTCGAAGCTCAGAGTGCCTTTTTTATCGAGATTTAATGTCGCAAATAGTCGACGACCCTCAACCTCGATCGGATGTGGTGTGAGACTTCGCTTGTGGGCAAAAATCTCGCGCGCCAACTCTGGAGTAATCGACAACCCCCGCTGTACCATCGGCAACACAAATGCACAGCCCTGCTTCCAATCTGAACAGCCATATGCCGACTTCCCACAGATTACGGCTGCATTACAGATCGGGCAGGCGCCCAGATTAGCCGTGTTTACGGTTTTCGCGGAGGTGCATTGTAAAATCTCACGCGTGTAGGCTGCCACCTCCGCCATAAATTGCGTCGGGTCATACTCGCCGCGCTCTACCTGTTTGAGGCGAAATTCCCAATCACCTGTAAGCTCGGGCGATTTCAGGCGCTCGTCTTGGATCAGTGAAATCAAACCGCGCCCAGACTCGGTACTGATCAGATTTTTCTTCTTACGCTCGATATACTTACGCTGAATCAAGACCTCAATAATCGACGCTCGTGTCGCCGGCGTGCCGACTCCTTTATCCTTGAGCGCTTCTTTTAGGGCTTCATCCGTCACGATCTTACCGGCTGTCTCCATTAACTGTAGCAGCGAGGCCTCATTAAACCGCTTCGGCGCGGAGGTCTTAAACTGCGGCAGCGACGGTTCGTGCGGATGGCTCTCACCTTCTTTAAAGTTGGGCAACTCTTGCACTGCTTCCAGCGGCTTCGCGCTCTTTTTCGGTGCTTCAGGTTGCTCCGCTTGCGGCTTGGGATACAGCACCTGCCAACCTGCATCGACCAACACCTTGCCACGCGCGCGAAAAGGCTCTTCAGCAGCAGTGGCCTCGACCACCGTCACCGCTTTAATACAGGGCGGAAAAAATACTGCGATCAAACGCGTTAACACGGCTCCATAAAGCTTGCGCTCATCGCCAGTCAAACGATCGCCGAGTACTTCAGTCGGTAAAATCGCATGGTGGTCGGAGACCTTCTTATCATCGACGATACGCTTAGAAAATTTAAGGTCAGCGAGATCGAGTGGGTCAATCGCATCCGGCTTAAGCGGGCGCAGCGCCTCGAGTAGCGGCGCAATCGTAGGCTGAATATCAGTGCTGATGTAGCGACTGTCCGTGCGCGGATAAGTCAGGTGTTTACTTTCGTAAAGGCTTTGCGCCAGCTTCAGCGTTTGATCCGCGGTAAAGCCATAGCGCTTGTTCATATCCTGCTGCAGCGAAGTAAGGTCGTACAACTGAGGCGGGTTGGCCGTCTCGTTCTTTTTGGTAACGGCTTGTACCACCAATGGCTGACCCGTCACCTTGTCGACAATCGTTTGCGCCTTCGTCTGGTCCTCAAACTTGCCGCCAGTATGCTTAAAGACCGCCTCGCGGCAGAGTGTATGCACCTCCCAAAAGTCTTTCGGCTTAAAATACTCCACTTCGAGATCACGATTCACTATCATCGCCAGAATCGGCGTCTGCACCCGCCCCAGGCTGAGCAGCAAGTTGCGTTTACCATACTCTACCGTAAAGAAACGGGTGGCATTGAGCCCCACCACCCAATCCGCCTCGCTGCGGCATTTCGCCGCATGATACAGCCCATCAAAGTCCGCGCTCGGCGCGAGTTCTTTAAAGCCCTTGGCAATCGCCGCAGTCGTCAACGAACTAATCCACAAGCGACGGCATGGCTTGGCCTCGCACTCAGTCCAGTTCAAAATATAGCGAAAAATCAGTTCGCCCTCACGACCGGCATCCGTCGCGCAGATGATTTCATCCGCCGCTTCGAACAAGTCTTTGATGATCAACAGTTGTTCATGTGCGGAGCCATCTTGCCGTGAGCGTAGCTTAAACTCCTCCGGTATGATCGGCAGGCGATTGAGCCGCCACGGCTTCCACTCGGGCGTATAATCTTCTGGTTCCTGCAGTTCTACCATGTGCCCGAAGGCCCAAGTCACGGTCCACTCATCGTTCTTATAAAACCCTTTTCCCTGGCTGGTCGCCTTAAGGTGTTTTGCGATATCGCGTGCGACTGAGGGTTTTTCCGCTAAGACAACTTTCATAGGTAAGGTAGAAGCGACACTCTTGTCGCTTGTTAGCACAGTGCCAGTCAAAAGCGCAAAAAGTATCTACACCTGACTCCGCGAAAGTCAGCATAGGCTCAATTCCTTGAACCGTCAATGAACGTTAATTTACGCTAACCAAGCAAGCCGGCCTCCATGCGTAGCGACACTCAACCGAAGGACGAAGTCATTTGGCGACTGGTCGGAAGCAAAACAAGAGTCTCCGAAATCCACACATCTTTGTTTATCATTTGATGCTGAGATCATATTAAGGTTTATAAACGTCCATTAACCGTTCAACTGATCTCCTTTAAAATATGCATGTCGAAAAACTGAAATACACCATCTGGGCTGCCGATGCAGACCGCGCTGCCACTTTCTATCAAACCTGTTTCGGTGCAACAATCGCGCGGCAGAACCCTCACATCACCGAACTCGAAGTCGCAGGTGGCCTGATCGCCATCCACGGCGGAGGCGAAGGCAAACACACTTGGACAGGGCTGACCTTTCAAGTCGCAGACGTCGTCATCGGCGCAGCCGAGATCGTTGCCGCTGGCGGAAAATGCGACCGTAAACCTCAACCCGAAGACGGCGAACCGCCACACCTCGCTATGTGCGAAGATACCGACGGCAATCAGATCATGCTGAGCCGCTCTCGAAGCTAAGCCAGAGCTCAGATCACTCCAAGCGGCATGCCACCTCAATATGGAATGGAAATGGCTCATTATACCATAATGATGATTCTATCCATCTTCAATACACTACGCAGTCAGACGATCTGCAGATTCTTAACCAGAAACGCAATATAGATGTGAACCAGTCACAGGTGACAACGCCTAACGGCGCGTCACTGCTCTACGTTGGGTAAGAGAATGAAACACCGATTTCGTTGACTATTCCGCCGCAAATGACATTGTAACCCTTATGCTGCCTGACTTGAAAAAAATGACAAAAGAAGAAAAGTTTATCACGATGAGGAACTTATGGGAAGATATGCGCGAAAGTGTCAGCAATTCCCCAGAAAGTCCTGAAATCATTGAGCTGTTGGACCGACGGGCGGCTCGGATTGAATCAGGCGAGGCGGAGCTTTTTGACTGGGACAAGGTAAAGGGAAGCATCGGCCGTTCATGAAGAGAATTCGGATTTCATCGGATGCCTTGTCCGATCTGAATGAAGGGTTTCTTTTTTACGAGCAGCAGAATCAAGGGCTTGGGGATTATTTCACGTCCTGTCTGCGAGCTGACATTGATGTGCTCAGAATAACAGGCGGTGTGCATAGGATAGTTCATCGCCAGTTTTATCGAAGTTTATCCCGAGTGTTTCCCTACGGAATATTTTACACTTTCGAGGAGGCGATTGTCACAGTTTATGCAGTTGTGGACCTTAGACGTGATCCGGAGTTTATTCGGCGTCACCTTGAAGAAGTGAAGACCTAACCAGACGGTAGATGACAACTCCGAGTAGCGCTACCGCGCTACTCTCCGCTCATCCCCTCCACCGTACGACACAGAATGAAACAAAGAGTTAAATCACCTGTTTTTTTGATTACAGCCTTTCTGATTTTGATAGGAACATTTGCTTTGATGTCTGAATCAGATCCTATGGCCGGAGCATTGTTTTTTATCCCTTTTGCTTTAGGGCCACTTTTTATCTCTTTAGCAATTTCTTTATATTCACCATATCGATCTTGTCAGATTATTCTTGGAGTTAGTTCGGTAGTTTACGGGGTATGGTTTAGTTTCGTGTTTCTCAGTGCTTTTTATTGGCATATCGATGCGCAAAGCGCTATTACGCTTCTTTTTATTGGTATATATTCACTGCCAGTTATGATCCCTTGCTGGATTGTCTCACTGGTTTTACGAAACAAGAATAGTAGAAAAGCCGAACAAGTCGGCGCACCCAACCCGCTACCCGCTGAGTAGTTGATTTTTATGACTGCTTTAACCCATAACCCCTTCGTTGAAGTTCGCCCTCGGTAGCGGGTGAGTGGCCTTGACGTACGACCACGCTTCGATTTGCAAATAAGTCGAACGGCGCGCCGCTCACGCGCAGCATATTTTTAAGGCGGCGCGCTCGATCATATGGGAAACCAGTCACCACGAGCCCGTCACGTAACTGCGGCTTCGTATTCCCGCGAATCGACCGACCATTCAAAGTCGCCCCCTTGCCCATGATCGCTCGGAAGCGCTCTCGCATAGCAGGTGCGGTCACAATCCCATCGATGACGACATCGCCCAACAGCAAGCCGATCGAAATAGCCCAACCAGGTATCCGATTCGCAAAATTCACGGTGCCATCAATCGGGTCGAATATCCAACGAAAGGAGCCAGAACGACTCGCCTCGTCCGCACTCTGGCTGCCTTCCTTCGAGACAACCCCATCCTCAGGAAAGTGCTGGTGAATGTGCGCGATGATTCGTTGCTCACTAGCAAAATCGGCCTTAGTCACGAGCTCCACTTCCGCAAACTTGGTATCGATCCCAAGCTCACCTTACTGCATTTCAAGCAGCATGGCTTCCAAATCGGGCAGCATCGCTTCGATTGAATCCAAGCGAGCACGCACATTAAACATCGAGTCATCAATCATATCAAAACCCCGCCTAGCGAAGTTTATATTGTTTATACAATTTTGCCGAGTGCCGCTTCAAAGTAGGATCGGCTTGGGTCTTTCTCGAAAATCTATCCAGCGCCTGCAGCACCTTTGATGCGGGTGGTAAATTCAGAATATAGCTCTCCTCACAATAATCCGCCAGCCAACTAAGCGCCTGTTGCTGCTCTGGTACCGTGGCGCCCGTGCACAGTAATTGCGTTGCCATCTGCTCGTCTTCAGTCGCCATCTTTGTCTATTCGGTTGAAATTTAATACACGATGAGCGCGATCCTCATCCGCGAATCAGCTGTACCCGGTTATTGTTCACTTTGATTTACAAAAAATACTTCCGCGGGCTCACCGCCGGGGCGCAAATACGTGCCCACCAGCACCCGACGCTCTGCCAGATAGATGAGACGATACGCGGAGCCGGGATACCCCTCATCACGCAGTACAAACTCAAGCCTTGGCTGTCCTTCAACTGCGTCAAAGACTGCAGACTCCACGTGAATGGCATTCGGATTGAAGTAGCGCGCCACCACCGTACCTGGCGCCTCGCCCGCCTCGATTTCAACGCGATATGTGCCATCGGAACGTAGCCACGTGCCAAAAAAATCACGCTGTTCAGGCAACTTCGCGATTGCGGACGAAATATCATACTTAGGTTGCATGCCAGCCTCCTGAGCCTGCACCGCAGCGGCGAGCCCGCCCAATAAGGCAACCATCAAAAAAATACGCATGTCCTCAGTCAAGGCCGCCTGACCAGCGAAGGCAAGGGATGAATCTATCGCGCATCAAAGGTCGTTCAGCCTAACCTTTAACATGCGAGACTCAATTGCTTACCAAGCCAATGACTCTCAATCCATCGCTAAGGGGTTCAGTTAGTGCTCGCACGAGCGATTTGATGTGCCCCATCCAACGTCGATAGAATATTGAATTCCTAAACCAAGAAACCAGACTAGCTAGTGCGACGCTACTCGACAGAAACGCTAAGCACAATTGGGGCATGTGCCGGAATAAACGACCTCGCCACCCGTCACGACAAATCCCTTCGGAGGATCGATTACAGGCAATTGCATTGCCACCGGCAGATCGAAGACTTTATTGCAAACACGGCAAATTAAATGCGGATGCTCCGCCTCCGCAGGCAGTTCATAGCGACGTGGCTGGCCGGGAAACTGCACGCCGATAATTTGAAATGCATCCGTCATCTCACGGATCGCACGGTTCACCGTCGCCGAACCCAGCCGCGGCAATTGCGCCCGGCCGAGTCGCAGCACCTCCTCCCGCGTTAAGGGCCTGCCTGCCTCTTTCAAGACAGACAGGATCACTTCGCGTTGTTGAGTATTCGCCATTTAATAGGAGTCAGGAGGAAGAAGTTAGAAGGTCGCTGCTGCAGCAAAAAAGGTGTGAAACAAAAAAAGGCAGACTGCCGCTTTCCCTTAAGGGAAGCAACAGCCTGCCATTATTTTTTAAACAAGAAAAGATTAGAAACTCAAAGTCACTCCAGCTTTTGCGCTTCGCCCGACACCGGGATATAATCCATCAGGCCCAAATGCTGTGGATACGTATTCTTTATCGAACAGATTATCAACTGTCACAAAAACGGAAACATCGTCACTGAGAGCATATCGAACACTCAAATCAAAGAGCACGTAATCCCTTAGTTCAGAGGCAGTATTTCCAAAATCACCGCCAACATGAACATCGTGCGTATATGTGGCACCTGCGCCGATGCGCATAACATCACTTGGACGATACTCAACCTGCAGGCGAACCTTATGCTCAGGCACAAGCGGCACATCGGACCCATCGTATGGACCATCGGCAATCTCTGCTTGCACCCACATGTAGTTCAGTGAGGCATCGATGTTTTCGCTAATTGCATAACTCGCGAGCAGGTCGACTCCGACGCGGCGCGTTTCATCGACATTTACATTGGCGCCAAACATACCGATGCTTGAGTCGTAGATAATTTCGTCTTCCATCCATTGGTAATAGACACGCCCACCGAGTGTGAGATCGCCACATACCGTATCGCCTCCGAGCTCGACTTCGTGTCCAGCCTCAGGATCTAGATTGAAGTTAATCACCGGTATCGGGCCTGAAAACACATCAATCACCTCATCAGTGGCAGGATAACGATAGAAGCGGCGAACACTGGCATACGCACGGCTAGAATCTCCAATGAAATGAACCAGCCCCAGTGACCATGCATATTCATCGTCATCAACTTCATCCGAACCTATGCCCGCTGAGGTTTCTGCCTCGGTCTTCGCATCTTCAATACGTAGACTAGCGGACATCTCCCAATCTTCATTTATGTTCCATGAGAACGAAGTGAAGGCGGCCAAGGTCTTGCGTGAATATTCATAGGGATAAACACCGTAGAGATCGATCGAGGTAGCATCGACTTGGTCATCGTAATAATCTATACCGAGCACTGCGATCACTTGCTCATCTTCATACGTGAGCGTCGGAGAGATTGAGAAAATTTCATATTCTTGCTCGAGATAGTAGTAGGGATAAGAGGGACTCGCGTAAAAGAACTCGGAACGAATGTCTCGGTCAGTGAATCCACCATCCAAAGCAAGTGTCCATAAATCACCTGCACAGGTACCGATTCCTCCACGATAATAGAGCGCGTCTTCTTCACCGTTGTTATCGCCCTCGGTCGATTGATGACGGTCCGAAGCCAGCTCGGCACGAGTCAATGGGCCCGGCAGGCCATACTCACTTGAGACACCACTTATGGACGCATACGCATTGAACCAATTAGTCGACACCCAATCGAGTTTAAGGCCTGCACTATCCGCCTCGTATTGGCTATTATCGCGATAACCATCTGTTTCGTTATGCTCAGCATGAACGGAAAAACCAAGACTACCTTCGCGACCACTGACAGCAAATCGGCTGTTATAACTATCAAAACTGCCACCGCTCACTTGGACCTGTCCGGCGAGCTCATCGGTCGGACGACGCGTATTAACCTTAATCACGCCGCCAACTGCATTATTACCGTAAACCGCAGATTGTCCTCCTTTAATCACTTCGACCGATTCAATGAGCGCCAGCGGAATAGAAAGCCAATTTATCTGGCCCAAGTCTGCAGTGTTGAGGCGATGGCCGTCCAGAAGGATTAACACCCGTTGACCACTTGCTTCACCGAATCCACCCATCGAGATCTCAGACTGAGACGAATTTCCAGATGTCGAACGGAAGTGCACATTGGCTTCCTTACTGAGCAACTGGACTAAATCGGTCGCTCCAGAGTCCACAATTTCAGCCTGATCAATCAATTGCACACGTGAAGCCACCTCCACATCCTTATCAATAAAGCGAGGAGCTGAAACCGCCACATAGGGCAACAGCTGTTGGCTGGTAGCATCGTCGGTGGTAATCGCTTCGGCCCGCAACGCGGAAGTGGCACAGGTAAGAGCGAGTCCTAGGACGGACGCTAGGCGTATTGTATTCATTGGTTCATGCATAACTTCAGCTAGATATTGCCAAAACAAAAAGCGCGACAAGCATATTTAATTATAGAGAATCATTCTCATTAAATCTTCTCGGTTATTTCTTGTTTACTAGATTTTGGTAGTGATGCCCCATTTAGTGCCAAACACGTTGATCTCCTGGTAGCGATGCCTAAAAAGAGACACATCCTATTAGTAATAAGCATTTTATAGAGTTTAAACTGATTCTAGGAAGAACGTAAAAGTAGCACCACCACCACACTCCTGCGATAAATGGAACCCGTAATTCAATGGATGAGAATGGCTCTCATTTATTAACTATTTATCAAGCTAATCTGCTGAAGTATAGCAGCTATGAATTTTAAAGGGGGAAATAGCATAGCCGTAGACATTTTAAATAATAAGGTTCGTCCTGCTCAGCGATCATTCACAAAGACGCTTTCGGGCGATAATCCGACGCGCCTCATTGACGCGATAATCATTGAATAAGTCGTCAAATATCGATTCTCCGAACTCGCCCGGCATAAGATTATCAGCCCTGCAGTGCATCAACTACTAGACGAAACGCAAAAGATCGTATTTGCTCAGCACATACGTTGATGGGCACTTGCCCACTGAGACGGATAATTGCACTGACTGACCTCCACTATGCTCCCGGCAACAATCAAAGATTCCATTTTCCACGCGCTGGCCGTATTACTGCTCTGCTCTCTGCTCCCTCACCTTCAGGCAGCCGACGCAGTTGAATTTGACTACGCACAGAATGTGCAAATCGAGACTTTTGCGACGCATCGCCTGATCACAGTCATCAACGTCAGTCGCACTTCTGATGACCGCTTTGCCTATGCATTGGTACCTAAAGGACAAAGCATCCCCGATCTTCCAGCGAACACAATGATCATCCGCACGCCAGTCGAACGGGTAGTTGTGATGGCAACTACTTTCATCGGTTATATTGACGCGCTGGCTCAACTTGAATCACTCATCGGCGTCGCGACTCCGGACTTCATCAACAACCAAACCATCCAGCAGCGTATCCGCTCGGGGCAAATTCAAACAGTTCAAGCAGGGCCCGGCCTCGATATCGAACATTTGCTGCTACTCGACCCTGACTTGATTCTCACTAGTTCTTCAAGCGATCCACAGCTGGACGGTCACCCACAACTGGTTCGCTCGGGCCTGCCCGTAGTGCTCTCCGCCAGCTACATGGAGCAACATCCGCTGGCACGGGCCGAATGGCTTAAATTCGTAGCCGCCTTCTTCCATGTCGATGCTCAAGCCGAACAAATTTTCAATGAAATCACTGAACGCTACCAAAAACTCGCCGCTCGGGCATCGGTAGTCACCGAAAAGCCGACCGTGTTTTGCGGCACGCCCTACGCAGGCACCTGGCACGTGCCGGGCGGGCAAAGTTATGTCGCCAAGACACTCGACGACGCGGGAGCGAACTATCTCTGGTCTAAAGATGACAGCCGTGGTGGTATTCCGCTCGATTTTGAACGTGTTTTTTTCACCGCAGCCCACGCCCACTTCTGGATCAACCTCGACAGCTACAAGAGCCTCGACTCATTGTTTGAAACAGACCATCGCTTCAATCACTTTCGAGCTGCTCAAACCGGTCATGTGTATAACAACAGCAAACAATTTAAATCAAACGGCGGGAACGCAATCTGGGAGCGCGGGATCGTACATCCAGACGAGGTACTCGCCGACCTGATAAAAATCTTTCACCCCGAGCTAGCCAAGGACCACCGCTTCATCTACTATGAGCAGCTGCAATAATCCGATGAGCGCACACCCACAGCAATCGACCACGACACCGAAGTGTAGTTCACGCTTTATACTACTCGTGCTGGCCGTCTTCAGCATCGCATTACTCAGTGCCTGCCTCGGATCCACGCCGCTCTCACCCGCGGTCATTTTACAGGCGCTTACTGCCTCCCCGGAACTCGACGACGTGCTGCGCCAGATCATCCTCGAGTTTCGGTTGCCTCGTATCCTGACTGCCGCCCTCGCCGGCGCCGCGCTTGCCACCGCGGGATTGATGATGCAAACCATCTTCCGCAATCCGCTCGCCGACCCATTCGTCCTCGGGATCAACTCTGGCGCGAGTCTCGGCGTGGCGATAGTCATCTTACTGCTAGCGCCGATCGGTATCAACCTTACCGAAAGCCTCAGTTTCTCAGGCCAAACCCTCATCGTTATAGCCTCCTCTGCCGGTGCCGCTGCGACGCTCATGGTCACCTTATCGGTATCGCGTAAAGTAGATGTGATGTCGCTCTTGATTGTTGGATTAATGCTGAGTTATGCCATTGGCGCAGTCGTCAGCATACTAATGTTTTTTAGTATGTCTGAACGCTTACAGTCTTTCATGAATTGGTCATTTGGCACTTATGGCAACGTCACTTGGAGCCACATGCTCGTGTTCGCGCCATCCATTCTAGTTGGCCTCAGCATCACACTGCTCTTTATGAAGCCACTCGATGCGATGCTCCTCGGCGAGCACTATGCCGAAAGCGTCGGCACCCGTACGAAGCAGGTGCGCTTCTTTACCTTACTCTCTGCCTCCATTCTGGCGGGAACTGTCACTGGCTTCTGCGGGCCGATTGGATTTTTGGGCATCGCCGCACCGCACCTTAGCCGCTATCTCTTTCATACCAGTAATCACCGTATCCTAATTCCTGCTACAATTCTAGTCGGCGCGCTCCTCTCACTCTCAGCAGACCTAGTGGCGCGCGGCCCGGGGCTTAATATATCGCTACCACTCAACGCCATCACCGCGCTTATCGGAGCACCTGTCATCATCATTGCTTTAATCAAACAGCGTAACATGAAGCGCCTCTTCGGATGAACCAGGCCTCTCCAGATCGGCTCTCTGCAACCAACTTAACTGTCGGTTATAAGGTCAATGGGCTCCAGCAAGCCACCTTAGAGCAGCTCAACATCGCGATTCGAGCCGGTGAGTTCATCTGCTTACTGGGCCCGAATGGTACGGGCAAGTCGACTCTCATTCGCACACTGGCCGGCATACAGCCGCCACTGACTGGTGAGCTTAAACTACAAGGCAAGCCCTACCAATCAATCAACCCCCGTGAGCGTGCGCGTCAGGTCAGCATTGTCTTTACCGATATGATACCTAGCGGCATCATGGATGGGTACACCTACACTGCACTCGGCCGCCACCCATACTCCGGCTGGATGGGCGGGCTCGACGATACAGACCACGCTCGTATTCAGTGGGCCCTCGAAGCCGTCGATGCGACCGCGCTGAGCCAGCGCCATGTCAGCGAACTCAGCGATGGCGAACGTCAAAAAATTGCCATTGCGCGCGCGCTTGCACAGGAAGCACAGCTCATGCTACTCGATGAGCCGACTGCGTTTCTCGATTTACCACGCCGTATCGAACTGATGAGAATCTTACGTGACCTCTCGCACCGCGAGCAGATTGGGATGCTACTTTCTACTCATGATCTTGATCTGGCGATTCGCTTCGCCGACCGCCTCTGGCTAATCGCACCAGACGGCGAGCTAATTCAAGGTATTCCAGAAGCGCTTGCACTGTCTGGCACACTACAACGTGCCTTTGCCTCAAATAATTTAGACTGGGACCCTACCAGCGGCAGCTTCCGTACGCACCAAACTCCCTTGCAATTCACCACACTAGAAGGCAACGGGACCGCAGCTCTCTGGACCCAACGCGCATTTGAGCGAATCGGTGTAGGAATTACCAGCGATCTCCCAAAAGCGCACTACCAGACGGTTCTCTCGGAGTGCGAAGCAAATACCACTTGGCAACTTACCCACAAGGGGAACACGCAGCATTTCACAACCCTTCACGATTTGATCGACTGGATGCTCCAGCAAGAGAGGTCGCTCACATCCGAATTTTAAATCACAATATATTGCATCCTGTAGTTCGTCTACCTGCCAACTAACAACCAACAACTTCTCAGAAATGGCAGGTAATATATCCACACGTGCAGGAGATAAAGGTCGGACGGGCATCGGCGGCGGCGCGCGAGTCGACAAGGACGATGTACGCGTCGAATGCCTCGGTGATCTCGACGAAGCCAACAGCGCAATCGGCCTGTTACGCAGCAAACTTGAAAACGAGCACCCATGGGTCAATGGTTTACTGAGGATTCAGGCTGAGATGATGAATCTCATGGCACACGTCGCGACTCCCTCAGAGATTAATCAACGTCCGCAATCTCCCTTGCCCGTTGAATCATCAGTCTGGATGGAAGTTTGGATGGAGGAAATCGAAACATCGCTGACCGATGCTACGGATCATTTCCTCCTGCCCGGCGGCAACGAGGTCTGTGCGCTTTGTCAAATGGCAAGGACCGTTACGCGCCGAGCAGAGCGCCGACTAGTTGCCTTACATAAGGTCGACCCAGTCGATCCAAGCATTCTTCAATTTGTCAACCGGCTCTCAGACTTATTTTTTAAACTCTGTCGCCAAGAGTCACACCAGAAAGGCCTCAGCGAAGAACGTTGGCGCCGGTTCGGCCCTAATCAATCTGACAGCGAAAGTTAGCGGCTACTATAATTTAGCTGAATCCCAAGCCGAGAAGCGTGTAAAGATTTTTTCCATAAAGCCTTCTCCATACTTGGGGTGCTTGGATTGTTCTGGATCGTATGGCAATAAAAGCTCAAACCCAGCCCCATCTTTGGATTCTTGATTCAGCCGCAAGTCACCTCCATGGTGATAGACGATAAAAAAAGCGTTCAGTATGTTTAGACTAATATCCACTTGGTCTTTAAAGCCAAAGAAGACATTAAACATTTCAGCCACTTCCTCAGTGCCCCACTGCTGGCCTGGAAGCGAAATAGCAATCCGTACGGCAGGCACATCCCACAGTGAATCTTTTGCATGTATGCGGATTTTCATCGTAGAAGAAGAGGCGGAAATAGAGGAGACTGCTTCAATGAGTGTCGATATTCCCCGCTGCAACATGGTATGATCTGCGAGACATTCAGCAGTCTCAGTAATGGGATTCTCGATATCTAATGTAAGTGACTTCTGCTTATAATTCTCAGCAGCGGCATCTAAGGCCACTTGGACCATGTCTGTTAGTGAGACTCTCTCAAACGCCTCGGATTTGGTAATCTGCAGGCTATTAACAATCTTCTCAACGATCTCTAAGACATACTGACTCTCTTCTTTGGCCAAAGAACCAAGGTCTTTCAATTTTGCTTGTCCTTCATTCATCGCCTCTTCAGTCCATGCATCCTGTAAACCTGTTGGCAAGAGTTCAAAATAAGTTGATAAGGCACACATTGAATTCCGAATGTTATTTGCCATACTAGTCGCTAAGATAGAAAAACTATGCATCCGATCCATAATCATCAGTCGCTGAAGTACACTTAGTTTCTGTTTTAAAAGAAAATCCCGATCTTCCCTAATCAGATAAAAATCCAGCGCATGCTTTAAGGTAATCTTAAGCTCTTGAAAATCCCATGGCTTGACTACGTATCGATAGATCGATCCTTCATTTACACTACGAATCGCACTATCCAAATCAGAGTAAGCCGTAGTTAAAAGTCGCATCATCTTTGGGTATGTATTTTTAACATCGCTTAAAAGATCGACTCCCTGCTTACCCGGCATCCGTTGATCGGAAAGAAGAAGATGAAATCTCCCATTTTCTCGCTGTATAAGTTCCCACGCTTCTTCAGAACTAGATGCAGTGTATACATCAAATTCATGCTCAAAAGCCTTAACAAAATACTTTAACGACTGAGCTTCATCATCCACATAAAGTACCTTACATTCCTTATAATCCCCTGTATTCATAGACATTTTTTATTTGCTTTAGATTGTTATCCCAAAATAAGCAACTACAGTTACTAACGCTTATTTAGTTAGAGTTAAAAAGACTCATCTCGATATTCTTAAGAGGCAAATCAAAACCGATCTCTGTCCAATGCCCCTCATCGCTATTTACACATATTTGACCATGGTGGTTCTTTATAATAGTGTGACAAGTACTCAGCCCTAGCCCCGTCCCCTCCCCAACATCAGCCGTCGTGAAGAAGGGATCAAATATTCGTTCTTTGTCAGCTTTTTTAATACCTGATCCATTGTCCCACACTCGCAATGATATGGAATCACCATTAGAATAAACCGAGAGTTTAATACATGGCTCGCGTAGTTCCTTAATCTTCTTAATCGCCTTTAAAGAATTACTCAAAAAATTAATTAATACGTGGGAGAGTTGTATTTTAGAACCATGTATTTGCTGATTCGGCTCTATTTCACGAACTAGTTTTTGATCTTTTAATTCATGTGCCAGCATACGAAGCGCAGAATCCACAAGACACTCTACAGTAAATGTCTCTACTCTCGCCTCATTTTCAGGATAAGCAAAGGTTCGCAAGTCAGACACAATGTCTTTGATTCGTGTCATGCCGTCCTTTATATCTGCAATAGTCTCTAATAACACCGAATCATTTTTGGGCAAAGATGATTGCGCAAAGTGCAAAGCAGTTAATGTGAAATTAAGTGGATTATTAATTTCATGTAATAATCCTGCAGACAAAGTACCTATCGCATTGACTTTCTCACTCTGTACTAACTGAGCTTCAGTTTGTTTCAGTTGTTTGAAGGCTGCATCCAGCTCACAATTTTGTAGCATCAAATCTGCCTGCAAATCTAAGGTTTTCAACTGGTTTGTAATCCGAGCCTCGACCTCTATTGTAATGAAAGGCTTTGTTAAAAAATCATTTGCGCCAGCCTCAAGTGCCGAGATCTTGGATGCTTCATCACTACGAGCTGTGAGAAGGATGATTTTCATATTCTCAAGTTGAGGAATTTGACGAATTTTCTCACACACTTGCAATCCATTCATACCAGGCAACATCCAATCGAGCACTATCAGATCTGGTTCTTTTTTCTGCGCAACCTCGAGCCCCTGGGTACCATTAATTGCCTGAAGTACACGATACTTATGCTTCAAGATCGATACTAAATAGCGACGCATGCCTGGCTCGTCATCTACCACAAGTATGGTGTGATCTCCCTCACCGACTTCCGGTAGTAATTGGTCTACCCCATCTTCAACCTGACAGGAATCGAAAACAAAAAAGCGGTCAGCAGACTTGAAAGCTTGAGCAATCGGCTCTTCATCACAAAGAGGCTCGTTTTTTTCCGAAATAGAGAACTCTGTTTCCTGAATAATTTCAGTGGTAATGTTTGAATCTACAACACCACTGTGCGTCTGTTTAATCGGTAGTTGGACCGTAAAACATGTGCCTGTACCCAGCTCACTCTTAACAGACAATTCACCACCATGTTTTTCAACAAGATCCTTCGTTAGCGACAGACCTATTCCGACCCCCTGGTACTTGCGCGTTGAAGACGCATCTACTTGGTGAAATCGTTCAAATATCTTGGATAAATTATGTTCAGCTATGCCTACTCCTGTGTCCTTTACTTCAATTCGCACAGAATCCTCATCTTGGCAAAAGCCAACAACAATGGTATCAGCTGGTTGGGTAAATTTAATCGCATTAGTAAGTAGGTTGAGTAGGATTTTTTCCAACCGATTTGGGTCGGCTTCAATATGCAAGACTTGACCCTGTGTTTCGACTCTCATGTTCAGCCCTTTGGCAGTACTTAGGTGGCGAATTGAATCTACAATTCCAGGTATAAAAGTAGATAAGTCAATTTTTTGATAATGAAGTATCATCGCTCCCTCCTGTAACCGCATAACATCAAGCAGCTCATTGACTAATTTTAAAAGACGCGTGGCATTTTGCATGACTACCAGAAGCGTATCATGCACTTCATTCGACAAAGAATCTGCTTTACGCAGTAAATCCTGTATCGGCGATAGAATGAGTGTCAGCGGTGTGCGGAGTTCGTGGCTAATGTTGGCAAAAAATTGAGACTTGAGCTTATCCATTTGCTCAAGCTCTTTGTTTTTCTGATCCAACTCATAGCGTAACGAATAATCCTTGAATCTGGAAATTGTCGAAAACTTGCTCGCAAATACACAAACAATAGACATCAGAACCAAAAAAAAGGTATTATTTATTAATACCAAAGAATCATAAATTTCGAATTGATTAGAATATAACCAACACGTACCCAAATAAAAAAACAACGTAATCGAACAGGCAGAAAACATTTGGACTGCATTCCAAGGAAACAGAACTACAGCTCCAAATAATACAGTATTTAATGCTAAGTAATAAGTAGATGATGAACCTTCGGTGAGATAAATAAAATAACACGTCAATAAATTCACAGAAAGAACTACAAAATAACTTGAAGCTTTCTCCGTGAAAAATCTCACTTTACTAACATGTAAGATTAAGAAAATTATAAGTAATAAAGAAAAACTGAGTCTAACTTTAAGAAAATAATTAGAATGCTCTGGGTAAACAAAATGATCAATTGATATCCCCAAAAGTACTAGGAATATAACTATCGGATAACCCACCCTTACACGTTGAAAAAGTAGATTCTTTTCCTCTTCAAGAAATCCTTTCGAGAGATTAGCCATTCTCTTCCTTTTCGATCAAAAGAAAAATATTCACCCCTGTGGGATCCATAAATATTTTAAAACTAATTCCTGGTTCATTAGGAACTAAATCTCTTATTTGCACTTCATCTCTATATATTAAATGCCACTCGACCAAGTGCTCCATCCCAAACTTGTCTGGATTAGAAGAATGAACATTGGACACTAAAAGCGACCCACCCGGCCTTACCCATCGATTAAACAATTCAACCAATTTCTTGCACACTAGTTGTGTAAGATAATCAAATAGTCCTGCACAATAAACGAAATCATATTCAACAGAATCAGCTTTTGTTTTCCCAGCACTCTCACGAAGTAATGCATGTATGGACTTATGTATCATTTTGACAGATGGTTTATTGCCGCTGACTAATGATGCTGTCTGGATGCTTGAGAATGCATAATCAATAGTTTCCTTACTAAAATCCAACAGCTCAAAATCCACATGATTGCACAATGAATTTGTTCTAACAAATCTTTGCACTTCCACAGCAGGTCCACAGCCAACATTTAATACTTTTAAAATACTATTTCTTTGAAGTGCATCTTTCGCTTTTTCTTTAAGCATATCTTCTAGGATCACTATGCGGTTACGATGCGCTTTAGCTGGTGCTTTTTGCAGATATAAATCATGAATTAAATTGGCATAAATGCTAAGTGATGAGATTTTAGATTCATACAACATCATGTTCACCATTTCGTAATCACCTGCATAACCTAAGGGTTTGGTGTAAGCCCGATGTATGAATGGGGAACACAAAATCAATGGATGTAGTTCTCTACGCACAAAAGCTTTGTGCACATCTGCCTCCTCTTCAGGAACCTGAGACGCTTCATTTTCAAAATCAGCAAAGATAGAGAATATCTTGGGTGCGACTGTATTCTTAATTTCCTCATAAAACTCATGTTTTAATGACTCAATAACCGTACCGTGTTCATCCAAAAACACACCGCTTTCTGCTTCTTCTAACCAACGGCTCAGCTCTCCTAAGAAGCCAGCAATGTCATTTACTATCAACTGATACGAAGAGCGGAGGGAGTGACTGACTTCCCAGTCCTTAATAAATCGTTCAGCCTCAATTTTTAATCCTGCCCCGGGCATAAGACCATTTAGGTCTGCCCAGACATCTGACAATGCCACAGTCACAATTGACATTAGACCAGTGGTGACAATGTAAGTCACAGTTCCAGTTCCGTTGTAAACCAGTCGGTCTCCCCGCATGACTTTAATATTGCTTAAGGCCTCACTCACCTGGACTAAAGAATACGGATTATAGACCTCAAAAACAACAATCTTACGTGTAATGTGCACTAGAGTTCCGCGGCCTTTTACATTTTGGCTGTTAGAGAATGCAACTGTACTATCAATTCCTAATAATGCTTGATCCATTTTAATGATAAAGTGTACCCAATTAATTAAAAAACATTTTCCAGTATTCATCCGACACCGAGGAGGCCTCAGAAAAGCTGTAACTAATACCAAATGTAGCGACTAATTATTTTTTTTATATAAGATTAAGTAGTTCCTCAATTCGCTTAATAATTTTTATTAATCTTAAAAACGTTTGCTATGGAGATTAAGTCAAGCGTACTTTACATTGTTTATGAACGATTACTTGATTAGCTTAATAAGCAAAATCAACTATGAAGTAAATTTAACATATTAATCATAATACAATATGTTGTATCCACTTTTCAGATTAAACTGAACGCGTTAGACAAACTTCATGCTTTCCTTAGTATCACTATTACATAAGATACTAAGTGAAGTACATAAATCATTGATACTAGCTAGTAACACCTCCCAAAACAGATGCCACGTAACCTAAAATTAGGAACTAGATGGCTACCTACGTATAGCACATGCATCATTAGTGCACTGGCTACTACCATCACTTAAATCAGATGATTGTGCAACTATCGTAAAGTATACTTAAAAAATACCAGAATAGCTAACATCCGCGATAGGCGGCATAATATAATACCTGCAATAGGATGTAACTAGGCTCTAGCAGTCGTAGATTACATCCTCAGCAATTAATATGTTATCTGCACGAACAACACGACGGTTACCATCAGCCAAGACCAGAACTTTGGGCTTCCATGTTTTAGCCTCTTCAACCTCAAAACGGGCAAATGACATAATCACCAACATATCACCCAATTCTCCTTTGTGCGCGGCAGCACCATTAAGTGAGATAGTATGCGATCCCTTAGGCGCTTCAATGGCATAGGTTTCAAAGCGTTCACCATTAGCAATATTTGCTACTAAAATCTTTTCGTAAGCAACTAGACCAATTTGTTCCATTAGTGCAGCATCAATCGCTAGACTACCTTCATAGTGAAGGGCACTGTCAGTAACTTCTGCTCGGAGCAGCTTAGATTTAAGTAGAGTAACTTGCATAATATTTTGTAATATAATGGTCTGGTATATCAAAAAGTCGAGTAACATGCAGACTTACACGCAATTTGACAATTTGAATCTGAACAAGTCCCCGTAATTCGCTAACTCATCGACAAATGCACTACAACTCTTCCACACTGACGCTCACTGCAAAAGTGAATTGACTCCCGTTGCCCAGTTCACTTTTCACCTCTAAACTACCTCCTAAGCGTTTTGCTAAGCCTTGGCTCAATGCCAATCCAAGCCCCAGTCCATCTTGCGATCGTGTCCACGAGGCATCCTCTTGAGTAAAGGGATCAAAAATCTTACCGTCAGCAAGATATTCTGAAGCAATTCCCGGACCTGTGTCCCATACATTGAAAATTAATCGAAGATCCATACCAGCCAATCGTTCAAAGTTCATAGATACACCGATAGTAGCTTGCGCCGCGAATTTAGCGGCATTCTGTACCAATTTACACAAAACAACCCGAATCTCACTCTCTGCACCTGTGACAAACTGCGGTAAATTTTGCGGAATTTCCAGATCTATGTGCACTTTCGACTTTTTCATTTCTTCTTTAACCAGCTTAATCAAAACCGTCGCAGGGTTGAATGACGTTTCAGACAATTCGCTCTGTGCCATTGGCAGTTTAGCATAATTTAGTATGTCCTGAATGTGCTCATAATACTTCCAACTGCAATCGCGTATGATTTCTACGAAATCCGCCTGATCCTTATTAAGCTGGGTGTCTTGCAATAACTCAATAAAGCCCAAGACTCCATTTATTGGCGTATTTAATTCATGACTTAAAATGTCTAGAAAGTTATTTTTAGCAGCATTAACATCTGCTCTAATCAACTCGTCCCGACTAGTCGCTGCGAAATAATTAGCATAACAATTGCTGACTACCATCTGGATATGCTCAGCATCAAATGGTTTTTTAAGATAATCAGAAGCTCCCAGATTAATTGCTTGGCGGGCGGTTTCAAGTGTTTCAAATGCAGTTAATACGATTACTTCTGTTTTAGGGTTAACTTTTTTTAGCTCACGAAGAACATCGATACCACTCAGACCACGCATTCGAATATCAGTGATCACGACACCAAATGGTACAGCCCGTGAAAGTTCAATTGCCTCCTCCCCGGAAGAAGCAATTGTGACGTCATAATTGCTACAAAATATAATCCTTAATGATTCACGTGGAGACTCATCGTCATCTACAATAAGTAACCTTCTTGAAGATGATTCATTAACATTTGTTGTCATAGGCGAAATGTAGGTAGTCGGAGTGAATCGAGACAAACAGTTTATAATTAATAATTAAATGACGTCTTAAAAAATAGATTTTATAACGACATTATAGCATGCAGTTATACATATAGTTTCCTGTGCATTAAATACTCCATAGTTATTGAATCATTTTAAATCAAATTTTTGTTCTCAAGCGAGAATAGCATTTTTTTAATAATTGGAATAAATATCTATATCACATCAAAGTATCTATCTACTGCCACTATTAACTAACGCTATTAATACAGATCCTAAAAGTGGCGCCATGCCCTAGTTCAGAATTTACAGAAATGTGTCCTCGATGTAGCTCAATAATTTGTCTAACGATCGAAAGACCAAGCCCAGTTCCTACACTTCTATTTAAATATTCAAATTGCTCTTGTGAATCACGCGATGTAACAAATGGATTAAAAATATTCTCCTGCTCTACTAGCGATATCCCAGGACCATTATCTGAAATTGAAATTTCAACTTTATTCAGCTCATCGTTAATTGTACAATTATTATAGTGAACATGGATATCAATCTGACCAAGTTCAGGGCGAGATTTCCATTCCGTAATGGCATTTAATGCATTCTCGATAATATTATAAAAGACTTGGAAGAGTTGTACAAAATCCCCCACCACCAAGCGTGTCCCCGAATCAAATTGCACGCTCAATTTGACGCCATGTTTGCATAAGCGAGCGTCTAAACAATTCTCTACTTCTTTAACGACTTCTGACAAATCGACAGAGCCAGTAGGTTGCTGATCCCTGGCATATGCTGTGACGCCATTTAAAATCCCAGACATTCGACACACCTCACGCTTAAATGCTTGGCAAAATTCTGTGTTTGTAACTACTCCATTGGGATCACTGTTCAACAAACTCGCCATAGTTTTAACTGAAACCATGGCATTGCTTAGCTCGTGTGATAATCCCGCAGACATCGTACCAAGTGAAGCAAGTTTTTGTATATGTTTCGAATTACATTCGAATTCTTCCAACTTCAAAGCATTACCTAATTGTACGCACAAGCTCTCAATTAGAATGAGTTCTAAATCGCCTGGGCCTGAGTACAAACGGCTAGAGCCTAAAACTAAAAATCCATAAAGACCATCACCGCTGTAGATAGGGAATAACTTATCCTTAATTTTTAAAGGTAACTCCGAAAATGATAATCGATCAACCCCGACAGTTCCAATTACATCTTCCGTTATATCTATATCCATTAATTCAGCACACCTCTTGGCCTGCAACGTCCTCATCACAGAGATACTGCTTGGTATTATAATTGTATCTACTCTCATGCGATTACCTTCCGCAAATCGGCAGCCATATTCATCTATAGAATCAATTCGTATAAAAACTGATACATAATCAATTTGAAATGCGTGATATAGGGTACTAGTAACTAATTCAATTTGGTCATCTATATTTTTAATTGAGACGAGTTCCGCAATCAAACCCTTTAAGTCTTTTGCCATATCTAGACTCGGCTTTATTGAACTATATATTTTAACTTTATTTAACTGTAAAAACAACGTGCATACTAAGCCAACCATGACTGCGATTGGTGACAATAGTATTACCCAATCCAATACTTCAATGTACGCTGTATCCAAGCTGAGCTTGAGCAAATAAAACCATGTTAATAAACTTACCGTAAAAAAACCAAAAACAATCACAGCTATACTGCTCAAGGATTTATATTTTATTATAACATGTCGTTCGCTATTAGTCATAAATACATGTGTTATTAAGATATTTGGCTATTTTAGATTCATTATTTGCGAATCAAGGCGAACTTGACTTAAAGGTGAATTACTGCGGCTTATTAAGCCATTAGGTTATGGCTGTTACAGTACTTTTCATCTAACAGCTTAACTCGAAAGCAATTTTAAATATCATAATTAATTTCATTGTTAAATTTACAATTCTCCACAAAGTACCAAAAATAAATTACTTTATTATAATTATACAAAAAGTTATAGCTAATTTTTGTTAATTACCTCGATCTACTAAATATTAGCAATCATAATTTATTTAACGTTATTTTAAAACATGCCTATCTTCTGTATGAATTCATAATATGCTATCTATTACAAAAAATTTAATCACATATTCGATAGGCGCGATTTGAATACATATGCTGTCCCTAAAACCCATCAGCAAAAAATCTTAGCTATTTTTTTACACGATGAATTGTTATATTATTAGGCTACTTTTTTTTCTGCATCTTAACATGATCGTTGCTTCGGTACTGCAATCTGCTGCTACCAGAATAGCTTACATCGATGCTTTCGCTACAGCTCGTGGTAATGCTTTCACTGCCACGGCTAACAACCCATCAGCAGTTTTCTATAACGGAGCTGGCCTCACTCAACTCGAGGGGACGCAAATACATGGAAATCTATTTAACATATCGTTAGACTATAGCGCCAAATCAAATAGCGCTAAAGATGATTTGGACGATAAATGGCAATCAGTTCCAAGCCTCTTCGTCAGCCATCATATTGCAAATAGTCCGCTTACTATAGGATTTGGCGTATATTCACCGTTCGCACTTGGAGCGGAATGGAGTAGTGATGCTGATATTGCTCTCGACCCACCAGTTCCTTACGAAGCTAACTTAGTCTATTCTAAGTACCACGCAGTTGTTGCATGGAAGGTAACTAATGAGCTTTCACTATCTTCAGGCTTGAGCTATGATTACACAGACATTGAAGTTAAAAGTAATGCACTCGAGTACGAGGGCAATGATAGCACACTAGGATTCTCAATTGCAGCGCTTTGGCAACCTTCGCCTCAGCATTCGTTTGGCCTCAACTACCAAGCGAAGACAGAAGTCACCTACCATGGGACCTCAACCATAGTAAATATTGGAAAATACAAATCAAAATCTGATTTCACCTATCCTGAATCGATCATATTCGGCTACTCCTATCGCCCCAATCAAAAATGGAATATCGAATTGAATGTTGATTGGACGAATTGGGATAGGGTCGATGATTTGGTTATCAAAGGCTTACCCGGCTCTTTCGGTGCGGCCCCCTCTTACGAGCTACAATGGAACTCTTCGTTTATATGGGAATTGGGTGCTACCCGCTATTTGAAAGGTGGTTGGATTATCAGCGCTGGTTACACATTCATCGAAAATGCCGTTCCTGAAAAAACACTTTTACCGATCGTGCCTGACTCCGATCGCCATGCATTCTCAATTGGTTTCGGACGCGACCGTGGACAAATGTATTGGCAAGTGACCTGCCAATATATCTATGCAATTGATCGGGAAATAAACAACAATGTTTATGAATCTGTTAATGGTGATTATGAACTAGACAGCTACGGCGCTGCCTTTTCAGTCGGCTATCGGTTCTAAGGAAGGGGCCACCTCGATACTACACCACGAACTCATTTCTCGATAAAAATCAAAGTAAGGTGCAACAAAACTGGATTATGCACGATTAGTACCTCAGCGGACTCAAGGAGGGCTATAACTATGAGAAAAAAATGGTGGATATCGATTTTCAGCGTGATACTAGTCATCAGTATTGCTTGCGCTCAGACTCAAGAAGAGCGACTGGCGGCCGCACTTAAAAAATATCCACAAGCGGATACCAACAAAGACGGTATACTGACGCGACAAGAAGCGAGGGCGTTGCAGTCTAAAATGCGTGCAGCTAAGACGCAGCGCTCGACACGACTGGCTCCAGATCTGGCTAATGTGCACTATGGCAAAGATGAGCGTAATGTATTCGACATTTGGTTTGCTGATGCCTCCCAGCCCACGCCTCTGGCGATATTCATCCACGGCGGAGGATTTAGCTCTGGCAGTAAAGAAAAGCTGAAAGCACAGGACTTATCACGACTACTGAAGGCAGGCATTTCGGTCGCGTCGATCAATTACCGCTATAAAGCAACCGCCCCCTTACCCGCTGCACATCACGACGCCAAACAAGCGCTCCAATTCATCCGCTCCAAGGCCGACGAGTTGCACGTCGACCCCAACAGGATCGCAGCATTTGGCAGCTCGGCGGGTGCACAAATCTGCATGTGGCTAGCTTTTAGCGATGATATGACCGACCCCACGAGCGACAACCCGATCGAGCGAGAATCCACCCGTCTGTCCTGCGTAGCAACCTCAGGTGGCCAAACACAAATCGATACAATATTCTGGCGAGCACATGCAGAAAAGCACCTCAGCGGACCATACGGCACCGAGTTCCGCAAGACGCAGCTGGGCCATGCATGGGAGCAAGAGCACTCAGTGAACTGGGGGGCCACCACGCTTGCCGAAGGCGATGCGAATGCGTCCAAGGCATCGGCAATGTCGCTAATATCCGATGATGACCCGTCGATCTACATGGCCTACCACATGTCGCCGGATGCTCCACCCCCGAGCGATCTACAAAAAGTCAGAGGCTGGCTTGTGCATCACGTCGACTTTGGCATCATGCTTAAAGAACGAATGGATGCATTGAATGTGCCTGCCGATTTGAACTATCCAGGCTCAGGCGCGACTTATCCAAGCGCCGTAGACTTTCTCATCACTCAATTACTCCCTAAGACGACTGCGCTCACATCAGACGAACCGCTGCAGGCCATTAAATAACTGAAAAAACGGCGGCAAGGATGCTCGTAATCAACCTAAATTCGTTGACCTAGAGAGATCCAATAAAGATATCTAGAGGTAGTATGAAAGTATTTGTAATTGGCAATGGAGGATGGGGCACCGCCCTCGGCATGGTGCTCGCTCGTAACGGCAATGAGGTTACAATCTGGGGGCCCTTCGAAGAAGAGCTGGCAGATATCCGCGAGACTGGCGAAAACGCCGTCTATCTACCCGGCGTGCAAGTTCCCCGCGAGATCCAATGGACCTCTGATCCCGTAACCGTCAGCGATGCCGACCTCGTGGTCGTGGTCACCCCGTCGCGCTTCTACCGATCCTCGCTTGAAGCCCACAAGCCGCACCTGCCGGAAAAGACACTGATCGTCAGCGCCACCAAAGGACTCGACGAAGCCACACACCAGCGCATGAGTGAAGTCGCCTACGATGTATTAGGTCGCAATATCGCAATCCTGTCTGGCCCGTCTCACGCTGAAGAAGTGGCACGCGGCATCCCAACTGCTGTTACAATCGCAAGCGAAAACGCCGCAGAGATTCAACAAGCATTCATGGGCAAAAGCTTCCGTGTCTACACCTCCGACGACCCACTGGGCGTCGAAATCGGCGGCACCCTCAAAAACGTCGTCGCCGTAGCAGCTGGTATACTCGACGGCATGGGGCTAGGTGATAACACAAAGGCCGCACTGATGACACGTGGGCTCGCAGAAATCACCCGCCTTGGTGTATGCCTCGGCGCCAAGCCGGAGACCTTCTCCGGCCTCAGTGGCATTGGCGACCTAATCGTAACCTGCGCCAGCCGCCACAGTCGCAACCGTTCCGTCGGCGAACGCCTCGGCAAAGGCGAAACGCTCGAACAAATCATGGGCGGCATGAAACAAGTCGCAGAAGGTATCTGGAATGCGAAGGCCGCACGTGATCTCGCAGCAGAGCATAATATTGAAATGCCGATCACCGAAGAGGTCTGCAAAATCGTCGAAGATGGCAAAGATCCTCGACAAGCGCTTAGGGATCTAATGTCCCGTGACCCACGCGCGGAGTAGCGGCTCAGCCACTGGAACCGGTTACTTTTGTTGCCGTTTTTTCTGTTTACCAAACACCCAACGTTTTCAGCTGCTTCGTCGCTTGTTCGCCCCAGCCGCGATTCGCAGCAGGGCTCGCTGGGCTGGGATGCAAAATGCGCCCGGTCGACACATCGAATTCCTTCAAAGCAATCTTCGCGCGACTTTCGGCAAAGGCTCCGACACCGATCACCCAGTCTGGCTCAAGCGCAGTCACTAACTCGCGCAGATGCGTATCGCACTGTAAATACAAGGCTTCGACCTCCGCGGCCGGCAGCTTATCTGGCGTGCGATTACGCCCCGTAGCTTCCATGAAAACCAATGGGCAATAATTCGCGACGAAGTGATCTGCAAAAAACGCATCCGCCGATTCGAAGCGTCCTGCGAACAATCCCCACAAACGGCGCCCACTGACTTCACTGCGCTGACACTCAAAGCCTTCGATCAATCGTTTCGGATGTTCATTCGTAGGTTTAGCAATGGGCTCATGCACGCCCACCCAATCACGCACCAATGCGATCTCACCAAACGGCACGCCTGTTTGTGCCATACCGAAAGGTCCAGGGTTCATCCCTAGAAAAACCACCTTCTTCTTTGAGCAAGCGTGTTGCTCTAAGTAACTACGATGTCCCGCCCATGCATAACCCAGCGGATTATAAACATGTGTGGTGGGCTCAGCGAACTTTAAGGCATCGACACCCTTAGAGAGTTTTTGCGCCGCAGCGATTGCCGCTTGAGTGATCGAATCAGCCATCTTTTTTCACGCCTCCGACATCACTATGCCCGAGGTCGCGCTCCGGTGCAATCTGATCGCGAAGCCGTTGTTTGAGCTCCTTCATTTCAAAGAAGCGCCCCTCGTCTTTGCGGTTCCAGACGACGACTGAATCAACCGTCACCCGAAATGTACCGTCGACCGCCGAAGGCCTCAGCGTCACCGCACCGAGTTCAGCTTCAAACGTCATCAATAGTTCTTGGGCGGTCCAAGCAGCACGCAACAACCAACGGCATCCTGGACAATATTCAATTTCAACACTTGGTTTCATAATTCAAAAAAATGTAGTTGGAACTACGAATGCACACGAATCAACACGAATTGAGAGAGAAACAAAATACCGAGCAAGGAGTGCTTTCAGACGAGACGCTCGAACTCTGAAGACTTGGGCACTGGAGAGAGGGCATCTTGCCTTCTAATCCGCATTTCCTACATACAAGGACGAAGCACTTCCGACACTCGCTCCAACTCAACCACCGGCAAGGCTTCGAGTAGTTCACCCACAGTCCTTCCAAATAACTTCAAGTCTGGCTGAATATCCACAAGCGGCTGCAACACAAAGTCGCGCTCGGCGATACGCGGATGCGGTACCTGCAGGCGCTCGGTCTCTACGTGAGCCTCACCATAAATCAACACATCGATATCAATCGTGCGCGGCGACCAGCCAGCGGTGCGGACGCGGCCCAGCTGTGTCTCGACCTTCAGGCACAAATCCAACAGCAGCTCGGGCTCTAGAGTGGTCTCCACTTGCACCACTGCATTCAAAAAAGGATCTGCATCGTCCATCCCAATGGCACGATTTTGATACACGTGGCTCGCGGCTCGCACACGCACACCACCCGCTTCCAGCAATCGCAAAGCCGAGCGCATTTGATCTAGGCGCTGGCCAAGGTTACTACCCAGTGCCAAATATGCAGTCGCTAGCGGCACCGAGTCACCTCCGCGGCAAAATAATCACAAATACAATCTACCGGTACGGACGGCTTCTTCACCTTAACCGTCACCTCCACGGCCTTATCGAAGCGATCCAGTAATTCCGTCGCAACCGCCTCCGCAGCGCGCTCAATTAGATTAAAACGAAAGCCAGTAAAGACCTGTTTTACAACATCATATACTTCGACATAGTTGACAGTCTGCTCGGGTGTGTCGTCTTCAAACTCAAGCCCGTCGACCAAGGTCAATAACACATCGACCTTAAAGCGCTGACCTAACTTCGCCTCCTCTACAAGCACGCCGTGTCGCGCAAAAAATGCTAGATTCTTTAATTCAATTTTCGTTTTATTCATAGCGTACACAATGGTCTATTACTTGAGCGCATTCGTAATTTTCACGTACATCATGCACACGGATAAAATCCACTCCTGACTGAATTGCCAATGCTGTAGTGCCCAAACTACCGCTTAAGCGCGCTTTCGGATCTGGCAGCTTCAATAGTTTTGCAATCATTGATTTGCGCGATGCACCTAATAGTAATGGGTAACCGCAAATCTGCAACTCAGCCAGGCGTCGCATAATCTCCCAATTCTCAGCATAGCTCTTACCGAAGCCTAAGCCGGGATCCAATATGATCGAATCATCACGGACACCAGCTGCTTTTACTAGGGCAATGGATTGCTCAAAAAAGTTAATAATCGCATTAATTACGTCACCAGAATCTGCCTCTTCAGCAACGCGATTATGCATCAAAATACAGGCAGCATCATGCTGCCCAATGACCTGTGCCATCCGCGGGTCTCGCTGTCCACCCCAGACATCATTGACGATATCAGCACCGGCACGCAGCGCAGCATCCGCCACTTCGCTCTTTGATGTATCGATTGATATCAATGCATTGGTCGCCGAACGCACTCGCTCGACAAAAGGCACGACACGGGCAATCTCATCGGAAATCGGCACAGGAATATGCCCTGGTCGTGTTGACTCGCCGCCAATATCAATAATTGTCGCACCCTCTTCTATCATCCGATGAAAATGATGCTCTGCCAGGTCCATATCCACAAAGTCTCCACCGTCCGAAAAAGAATCTGGAGTCAGGTTTAAGATCCCGACTAGGTGAGTTTTCCGGCCAAGTGGCAATACTCGCCGCCTTGTATAATATGCTTTCTTATTCATCTCACATCAACCGCACCCTCAGTTTCTAAAAGCCGCAGTGCATCCATTAAGTCCTGTACTATTGGATTCGCAGCGCTACTCATCTTTCGCTCAAAATTAGCGGTTACAATAGTATCCACTGGTTGAATACTAATTAGTGAATTAGTCACCATAGCCGCATTGATCGAATCTAGTAATTCTGGAGTGAAATTACCCTCTTCAATAGGTAGACTCATACTTTGCGCAGTTCTAATGACAATCGCTCGTATTATGCCAGGCAAGATTCCAGTAGCTAAGGCAGGCGTGTGTAATTTCTCCCCTTGTATAAAAAATAAATTACCAACAGCAGTTTCAGTCAAATGCCCTGCCGTATTCAAACGAATCACATCTGAGAATCCTGCCGTGAGGGCAGACTCTAGCAATAAGACATTTTCCATATAATTATGCGTCTTATGCCCTGCCAACAATGAGGACTCGTTCAACGGCGCATGCTGATTCAGCTTTAAACGCGCCGCACTCGCAACAATTAACGAAGGACGCGCATACACATAACATGTCGTGTCGTCACCATTTCGAACGAGTGAGAGCTTAATCGTGCCATCGCGAAGCCCATCCGATCGCACCAGTTCACGAATCGCCGAAAGCACGGCATCTTCAGTCACAGTCAATCTCAGGCCAAGTATCTTTGCAGAGTCTAACAAGCGTTGCCAATGTTTCGCCCAAAAGCAAAGCCTACCAGATTCCAGTTTAAGGGTCTCAAACAGCCCAAATCCATGCGCGAAACCTGATTGCGTAGGATCCATGTGAGCCTTTTCTCCTGATTGGACGATTACGATGTCTGACATAATACAGGAGCTAGAAACAAGAAGATAGGCGAAGGACTGCCGTAGATGGCGAAGTAAATAAACGTGTCAACAATTAGAAGATTACTGGACAGTCAGCATTTTTCAACCTGACGATTCTCTCTTATATTGTAAATGACTGATTCTATGGAACTCACTTCTGACTCCTACCTGCTAACTACTCTTTTTTAAGCATAATGCATCTATCGTCTCACGGATTGCACGACCTTTATCTAGCGTTTCTTGATATTCACTTTCTGGTACCGAATCCCACACGATACCGCCGCCTACTTGATAGTCTAGATACCCATCTTTTAAATGTAGACTACGTATCGCGATATTTAGCTCAGCATTCCCATCAAATCCGATATACCCGACTGACCCAGTATACACACCCCTCCGCGTTCGCTCGATCTGTTCAATAATTTCCATCGCTCTAACCTTCGGCGCACCAGTGATTGAACCGCCAGGAAACAACGCCTTAATACAATCGAACACATCTTTGCCTTCTGCGAGTACCGCCTTTACTTGCGCGACCTGGTGAATCACTCGAGCATAGCGCTCTTGATGGTAGAGCTGCTCGACCTGAACGCTGCCAAACTCGGCAACGCGACCCAGATCATTACGCTCCAGATCGACTATCATCAGCAGCTCAGCACGGTCTTTCTCAGATCCTCGCAACTCCTCCGCATGCGCCTCATCTTCTTGGGGCGTGGCTCCACGAGGTCGTGTGCCTTTAATCGGTCTAGTTTCTATCTGCCGACCATGCTTACGCAAAAATTGCTCTGGTGAGGTCGATAATACTGAAAATCCCTCCGCTCTGATCAATGCGCTATACGGCGCTGGATTCCCCGTGCGCAGTGCTTGATATAACTGAACAGGGCAACCCTCATAACGGCATTTAGCCCGTTGCGAGAGATTCACCTGATATACATCTCCTGTGGCGATATAACGACGTACGGCATCCACGGCCTCAATATACTCAGTTCGTTGGACATTCCACTCCCATGCACCTCGCAATGGTGAAGGCAGACTTGCCATCACTTTTTGCTGGGGTTCAATAATCGCTCTCAACTCAGCAATTACAGCATTCTCATCTGCTCTGATTCCAAGTGCAATGAGACTCAACTCTCCGGTTGCATGATTCAGCGCGGCGACACCGTCATATAAACCAAAATGCATATCGGGCATGTCCCGATCGTCCTCTGTCATATCCGGCATCGCCTCAATTTGTCGGCCATAGTCATAGGCAATGAAGCCGACTGCGCCTCCCACAAACGGAATATCTGAGAGATTCACAACCGAGTGCTCAACCATCAAGGTTCGCAACAATGCCAGACCATCACCGCGTACAGTTCGGCGCTCACCATCGGACCTACTATGCGTAGTATAGGCACCATCTTTGCCTTCAAAGAGCAGATATGGCTCAGCACCAAAAAAACTCCATTGCCCTAATCCGTCATTCGAAAGCGAGCTATCCAGCACAAACGGCAACTCCTTGGAGCCAAACAGCTGAACTAAGTCCTCAACGGGAGGCGGACAATCTATAGTAACAATACGCATTTTTAAAAAAGCAGCCAATCAAACCCGTACAAAACTTTTAGTAATATTTATGTTAAGCGACTCATTGATTTACACTAGTGCTGGTTAGCGCGCAGGATTAGCCAGAAGCCCACTCCTTGAAAAATAATATTAGGCAACCAAATCAATAAGTCAGGGCGCAGGTGGGGCGCTCCTTCTAACCAACTCACTGCGATGATCAAAAAGTAATACGACATCGCAATGACCAGCGCGATCGCGAGATTCGCATAGCTCTCCTTGCGCCCAACTTGTATCGCGAGCGGAACTCCAAAAATCGCCAAAGAAAATACAGAAAACGCCATCGCAAAATTCTTTTGCATGTGCATCTGCACCTTCATGCGCTTCTCAGTCATCCCCTCGCCAGTCAGCGCTTCAATCGCAAGCTCATCAGCCCGTAGTTCCATCAGCTGGGAGAAAGTCATCTCTTTGATACGAACCTTACGCTTGCTACCCTCGCCAAACAGGGCGCCCAAAGGTAACTCAATCGGAAACTCTCCAAAAAATAGCGACTGTGTCGGCTCATTGACCAAAGCCTCAGGGTCTGCCCCATTGCGCTGCTCTGCCGTTCCATCCCTTAAGGTGAGTACCAAAACACGATTAACATCATCGTATTTAACCTCCCCTTCTTTCGCACGCAAAAACAATTTTACTCGCTGCGCATTATCCAACTCCCAGATCCAGAAATCTTTCATCAACGATCCGTCTTGGCCACCCAGATAGATGACATAGCCGGGAAACTCGTCAATAAAGCGACGCTCCTCGATAAAACCAACTGGGTTTTCACTCACAGCATTGCCCATCAACTGCTTGTATGCGACGCGCGACTTTGGTGCATAGTGCAAATTGACGAGCACGGCAGACACCATACCGATGAACGAAATCAAGAACACTGGCGCAGCAATTTGATATAAGCTCAAGCCAGATGCCTTCATCGCAGTAATCTCCTGCTGCGAAGACAACCGCCCGATGGCCATCAACGTTCCAGTTAAGACCCCAAGCGGAAGCGCATAGGCCGTCACATATGGAACCAGTAGCCCCATCAATTTCAGAAAGACAATCGCACCCAATTTCCCTGCAGCTACAAGCTCGGCAATATCGCGTAAGGCATTACCCAGCAGGAGAACAAAGACAAAAAGCCCTAGGGCCAAGCCAGTAGAAACCAAGACCTCCCTCAATACGTGACGATGTAATAAATTAAGCATTTGCTGAAAAAAGAAGTTAGTCGCCTGAATGCACGAACCACAAGCCACAAGCGCCGCAAATAATTTTCTCTTTGAAGCGACGTTTCACCCTTCACACCGCGCCGTTCTCACTGCAACCTATGGGCATGGATTCACAAGAAGACGAAGTTCTACAGATTTTCCGAGACAGTGGCGCTCTACTCAGCGGCCACTTCCTGCTCCGCTCAGGCTTGCACAGTGCCCATTTCTTTCAATGCGCTCAAGTTTGCCAATACATGGATAAAGTCACACGGATGGCAGAAATAATGATCAAAGACCTCAAAGGCTATGGCGCGACCACAGTCGTCGGGCCAGCTATGGGTGGTCTGGTGATTGGCCAAGAAGTCGCACGCCAGCTCGGATTGCGCTTTGTATTCCTCGAAAAAGTCGATGACAAGCTGAAGCTGCGCCGCAACTTCAAGTTCGAACCCGGTGAAAAAGTCCTGATTATCGAAGACGTCATCACTCGCGGTGGCCGCGTGGTTGAAGCACTAGAGCAATGCCGCGCTCATGGCGCTGAGCCTGCCGCAGTAGGTGTTATCGTCGACCGCAGTGCAGGAAAGACGAGCTTCGACGTACCCCACCACAGCCTCGCAGAATTAAGCTTCCCCACCTACGAAGCCAGCAACCTGCCACCGGGACTCGAAGGCAGTGAAGCCGTCAAACCTGGCAGCTAAGTGACCGTGGAACATTAAGAAATTAGGATTATGATCAGGTTCGACACCACTCTCAACCGCATCCGTAGCATCGGCATCTTCGAAGCCATTTCTTTTTTGCTACTCTTAGGAGTTGCGATGCCGCTTAAGTATATTTTCGACCAACCCGAAATGGTGCGCGTCGTGGGTATGGCCCATGGCGTACTCTGGATTCTATACGTCGGGCTCGCTGGGCTCGGCCAGCTCGACTACAAGTGGCCCTTGAAAACCACGATTCTCCTATTGATCGCAAGCCTATTACCCTTTGGCCCCATCATTGCAGACGTCAAATTGCTCAAAGAGATCCAAGATCCACAGGCTTAGGCGTTGCGCACCCAACGGCTCGCCTGAGCGATGCTATATTGAAACTTACGTGCGTGCTCACGAATTAAAAACGGCATATCCCACTGCCGTTGTAGCGCAAACTGAGGGTCTAAAGCAGCCTGCAGCCCAGCAAACGAGTCTTGTGCTCCATCCCCAAGCCAATTTGCTGGTGGCGTATATTCATCAAGCCAAGTAAATGGAGTCGTGATAAATAGCTGCCCACCCGGTTTGACCAATTCAGGCAGACGCTTCAACAGACGCATAGGCTCTGGCAAGCGGCAGATCAAGTTACATGCGATTACCACATCGAACTGACCGATATCTGCGCGTACGGACTGTGCATCGCCTTGCTCAAAATGAATACGACTACGGTCAATCGCAGCATCCACTTTTAAATCGAGCAGCGTCGTTTCCGATCCCTCATCCAGCCGCCATCCTGGGTGGAGTCCATCCTGCTTCAGCCGGTTGGCTGCAGCAATGAATGCTTGCGAGTAATCGATACCGACGACCTCAGAACACTGTCTTGCTAACTCGAAGCTAGAGCGCCCCACTGAACACCCAAGATCTAATGCACGCGCACCCGCTGGAACGCGTTCAGCATCCACACCCTCACTTATGCAACGAACTGGAAATTCTAATGCATCAGCACCACCAAAACTATATGGAAACTGCTCTGAAAGCTGCGCGTAGTGGAAAATCAAGTACTGCTGCAGCAGCTCGTCTGACTCGTATGGGTTGTCTTTCATAGTTCTATTCTATTACTCGACCACATCTTCATTCAGGGTCGATTTGGTTGACGGTTTTCCTCCAGAAATTTTCTCAACGACTGTCTGTATGACGAAATACATCATAGGTACAACAATAAGGCTCAACGCCGTCGCAGCTAACATACCACCAAACACGGCAGTACCAAGTATTTGACGCGATGCAGAGCCGGCACCGGAAGCAATGAGTAGTGGAATCACTCCCAAGATAAAGGACAGTGCAGTCATTAAGACGGCACGGAACCGCAGCTTCACTGCTTCGATTGCTGAATCAAAAATACTCATCCCATTCTGGCGCTGCACACTAGCAAATTCAGTCAGTAAGATCGCAGTTTTAGTAGACAATGCGATCAACAGAATCAAACCAATCTGTGTATACACGTTATTCTCCATACCGCGCATCTTGATCGCAACTACTGCTCCGAGTAATGCGGTCGGCACAGACAGGCAAACCGAGACAGGCAACGTCCAGCTCTCGTATTGGGCAGCCAAAAGCAGATATACCATCAAGACCGCAAAGCCAAAGACTACGGCGAGACCAGTCGCGGCTTGTTTTTCTTGATACGATAGCTCCGACCAAGAATAACTCATAGAAGAAGGCAGCTCTGTCGCCGACAAAGATTCCATCGCATCCATCGCTTGGCCCGAGCTGTACCCTACCGTAGGATTGCCCAAAACCTTAACAGATGGCATCATATTAAAACGAATAATATTCTGTGGGCCCAAACGCTCCTCCAAGGATACAATTGCACCAAGGGGTATCATACGGCCATCCGCACCCTTAACGGCTAGCCTGTTAATATCACTAGGCTCACTACGGAATTGGCTATCAGCCTGAGCAGTTACTTTAAAAATACGGCCGAATAGTGTGAAATCATTCACGTACATAGAGCCCAAGTAGATCTGTAATGTATTGAACACTGAGGTCATCGAGGTGCCAGTACGCTTCACCTGCTCGCGGTCGATATCAACAAATATTTGCGGCACGCTTGCGCGGAAAGTAGTACGAGCGCCTCCAATCGAGGCCTGTTGATTTGCATCCTGAATCAATCCATTAGCAATACGCGCCAATTCATCCAGCCCTCCGCCTTCAATGTCCTGCAACATATAAGTAAAGCCTCCAGTCGTACCAACACCGGGTAGCGATGGCATCGGAAATGCGTATACCATAGCTTCTTGTATGGAGCCAAACTGTCTCTGCATTGCCGCAAGGATCCCTGACTGATGGAGCTCAGGCGTTGGCCGCTCGTCCCAATGATCAAATACAGCCAAGCAAAAACCAGCATTCACACCAGCTGCACCATCAATCAATGAATAACCCGAAATTGCTAGACAATCGACCACACCAGGAGTCGCACTAACAATTTTTTGCACATCTTCCATGACCGCATTCGTGCGCTCTAGGGTCGCACCATCGGGAAGCTGTACTGCCACCATGCAATAGCCCTCATCTTCTTGAGGCACAAAGCCGGTCGGCAAACTCCCCATGCCCTTTCCTGAGAAATAGATCACTGCGCCAAAAATACATAGACCGATGATCGCGCTTTTGAGAGCCATGCGCACCAAACCTTGGTAGAACTTATTCGAAGCCTGAACCGATACATTGAAAAGCTCAAATAAACCACGTGGTTTAGCTTGCCCTGGCTTGAGGAGCACCCCGCACAAAGCCGGAGCTAGAGTAAGTGCATTAATCGAAGAGAATACCGTCGCGATCGAAATAGTAATCGCAAATTGCTTAAACATCGTACCAGTAATCCCACTCATCATGGCAGTCGGAATAAACACCGCGAGTAGCACCAAAGTGGTTGCGATGACAGGACCAGTGACTTCCTTCATACACTCTTCTGCTGCCTCCTTACCACTGAGTCCTTTGTCCAAGTGTACAAATGTATTTTCAACGACCAAAATTGCGTCGTCCACCACGATTCCGATCACGAGCACCAAGCCAAACAGAGTCAAAATATTGAGCGAAAATCCGAATGCTAATAAAATCGAAAAGGTGCCGATCAACGCCACAGGGATTGTAATCGTAGGTATCAGTGTCGCGCGGAAGTTCTGCAAAAACAAATAAACTGTCAGCACGACCAGAATCACCGTAGCAATCAAAGTAATGATCACTTCTTTAATCGATGCATCCACTACCCACGTGGAGTCATAAACAACCTTATATTCGACATCATTTGGGAAAGATGCTGATAAACGCTCTAAGGCTTGCGCCACACCATCGGCAACATCCATCAGATTCGATCCAGGAATCTGATAAATTGCGATCGCTGTAGCAGCTGTGCCATTTAACTTGGAGTTGAAGTTGTAAACATCCGATCCCAACTCAACACGTGCCACATCACCGATCCTGATGATACGGCCATCCTCTCCAGTCGCTACGATTATATTCTCAAATTCTTTAATTTCGATGAGACGGCCATGCGCACTCAAAACATATTCAAAAGCAGTGCCATTAGGCGCAGGCGCAGCACCGACACGACCTGCGGCAACTTGCACATTTTGCTCGCGAATGGCATTCACCACTTCAGTGGCAGACAGGTTACGCACTCGTAACTGATCCGGGTCCAACCAAATTCGCATACTGAATTCGCCCACACCCCATACCAGCGCATCGCCAACTCCGCCAACTCTAAGCAATTCATCGCGAATACGAAGATTGGCAAAGTTCGAAAGATAGGCTGCGTCATATGTGCCTTCCGGTGATGTCAATGTGATGAACATCACAATGTCGGTCGACTTCTTCTTGACTGAAACCCCAGTTCGTTTGACTTCCTCTGGTAAACGCGGTTCGGCAAGCGCTACACGATTTTGCACCAGAACATTGGCTGTATCCAAATCCACACCTGACTCGAAAGTGACAGTCAAATTCATGCTGCCATCATTCGCGCTGACCGAAGACATATATATCATGTCTTCTACTCCATTGACCTGCTTCTCGATCGTTGCCGCGACAGTATCTGCAACAGTTGCTGCATCAGCGCCTGGATAGCTTGCACTCACCGAAATCGTAGGGGGTGCGAGGTCGGGGTAACGCGCGATTGGAAGTTTCACCAAAGAAACGATACCCAAAACAACAATCACAATCGAAATGACTGCGGCGAAGATTGGTCGACGAATAAAAAATAAACTAAGCATAACAGCGACGTCTCTAACGATTACTTAGTCTTAGGCGTCACAGGCGCACCATCACGCGCACGCTGTAAACCCGAGATGATAATCGTATCTTCAACTTTAAGACCATTCAGTATGATTGTCTGGCGAACCGCATGCTGACCCCCTTCTGCTGGCTTCACGATAGTATCACCCACATCAACCGAACGGCGATGAACAATATTCGCTTCGTCCACAACCCAAACATAACTGCCACCGATATCTCTCATAATTACCGCTGCGGGGACTAAAATAGCACGTGTTTCCGTCGGATTATTCTGATCTGGAGCAACAGGCACCTGTACCGATGCATACATGCCTGAAGCGAGTGCAAACTTACTGTTGTCAAAAACAGCACGCACTCGAATTGTACGTGTCATCGCGTCCACCTTATTGTCTATGAAGTCAATATTACCTGTCAGCGGATACAATGATCGGTCAGCCAGCTTTAACTTTATCTCTAGCTCCCTGAAAGACTCACCCTCTTTTTTCTCCGAGCGGTGGCGTAGAAATTTGATCACTTCACGTTCTGGAACTTCAAAGTAAGCCTCTATGACTGAATCATCGACAATGGTGGTGATCACGGTTGGTTCCGAATATCCAACCAGATTCTCATCGCTCACTTCAGCCAGCGAGATACGCCCATTAATTGGCGCATGTACAGTTGTGTAGCTTAAATCTAGATGCGCATTTTTAAGGTTCGCCTGTGCTTGGCTGACAGAGGCAGTAGCCTGAGCTAGCTCAGCAGCAGCAATGTCAACTTCAACTTCAGAGACAGAATGACTCTGCAAGGCTTGTTCGAGTCTGCGCTTTCGAGTCTGCGCCAATTCGCGGCCAGCTTCGGCGCGCTCCAAATCAGCTTGGGCGGATTCGACTGCCAGCTGATAGGGGTCTTGCTCGATAGTAAAGAGCAGGTCACCCTTCTCAACCAAAGTGCCTTCATTGAAATTGGTCTGCTGTAAATAACCACTAACTCGCGCACGGATATCAATCTCAGAAACCCCCTGCAACGTGGCTGGATAGTTTTTATATACGCTTACTTCGCGTAATTCTGGCTTAGCCACCGTGACGGCAGGAGGTGCTGGCGGCTGAGGTGTATCTTGTGAACCACAACCAGTAACCAGAAGACAGCTGAGCAGTGACGCTGATGAAAGTGCCCAAGTGGTTCCGGCCAATTTAAACCCATTTTTCCTGTAATTATTCATAATGCTATAAACTATGTTACTTTTTTAGAGCCGACTGGATAGACTCCTCTGAGAAACCGCCACCTAGCGCACTGTACAAGGAGACGTATGCCTTCGCAATTAATCCTTGGCTCACTGCGTAGTTATCTTCAACCCGAGTGGCGGTGCGCTCTGCATCCAACACATTTTGAAAATCAACCAAGCCCTTTGAATAGTTCTCTTTGACCAAGAATACGGTCTCCTTGGCTGACTCCGCGCCGAGCTTCACAGAAACCAGACGGTCTCGCTCATTGGCAATCGCACTCATCGAAGTTTCCACTTCTTGTACCGCTTCTAGGACTGTATTTTCATACGCTAAATAAGCCTCACGCGTCCTCGACTCTTCAATGTCAATTAAGCTGCGTACACGGCCCATGTTAAACAAGTTCCAGCGGAATGCTGGCCCAAAGCCATAGGCTCGGGAGCCCGTCTCAAAGACATCTCCACTCTCATTGGCTAGGAGCGTGAGATTACCATTCAAGGCAAACCGAGGATAAAGATCGGCTTCAGCGACTCCGATGCGCGCCGTTTGAGCTGCCAACTGTCGCTCTGCAGCACGCACGTCTGGTCGCGCGCGCAGCACGTCTGCGGGCGTCTCAATTTCGCTACCCTCTGGCGGCATTGGAATAACTTTATGCTGACCGATTAACTGTTCAGTTTCAGCAGCATATCCTCCAAGCAAAATTGATAACCGGTTGAGGGTCGCGATTCGCTGCTGTCGTAGTTGTGGTAAAAAGGCCTGAGTATCAGCGAGGTTCGTTTGAGCTTGAGTTATATCCTGTCGCGGCACCAGTCCTGCGTCAAACCGATCATTTGCTAATTTCAGTGAACCTTTCTGATTCTCAGTATTTTGTCGCGCCAGTTTGATGCGCTCCTCCAGCGTACAAATGTCTAAATAACTGCGCGCCACTTCAGAGATGAGCAACACCATAAAGTCACGGTAATTCTCCTCCGTCGCCTGCAAACTTGCATCTGCTGACTCAATCGAACGACGCACACCTCCGAGCACATCAAGCTCCCAAGTCAGAACCGTACCTACAGAATAAAACGAATTGGTCGCGCCTCCACCTGCGCTCGCTGAAAGGCCGACATTTTCACTCGTGCGCTCGCGACTAAAGCCTCCTGTTCCGCCAATCTTGGGAAAAAGCCCAGAATTAGAAATTGTGCGCGCCAGTCGGGCTTGCACCACACGTTCATATGCGATTGCCAAGCTTCTGTTTTCATCAATCGCAGTATCTATCAGTGCGTCTAGGGTCTCATCTTCAAAACGTTCCCACCATTTATCCACTGCAAGCAAACCTGCTTGTGAGGATACAATACGCGCGTTCCAAGCATCCGGCAAATCAACTTGAGGTGGTTCATAATCAACCCCCGCAAATTTACAGCCGGCTAGGCTAACTAAACTAATGAGTGTGATGACGCCTCGGCTCAAGGCAGTGAAAAAGATTCGGTTCCAGTCGAATGGTAGCTGCATAAATTATATGACTCGGGTTTAAATTTTAGAGGTGCAACTACAAAATACACCACCTACATAGGATCAACAGATTTTTGTAATGTTAATCAACTCTGTAGACTTGTAAACCTAAACTCGTGTCAAATCAGAACACAACCACCGATCAACGACTCCAACGTCATTCACTCTCCTCAAATAGCCCAACAATAAATTCTGACGGTTTATAATTACGTATCAGTACGGTCGTCTCGCCATTTTTAACCATGCGAGCTTCAGGTAAGCGTATCTCTGGAGTTTTGTGAGGCGCATAGAGTACATCATCATGCGAGGCATTCTCATGTTTTTTGAATAAATCCGGGGTAATCTTGCCGCCTAAGTGGTCATCGCGCCCAGTAGCCACATGAATAGTACCAAGGATTTTTTCGTCCTGAATATCACGCCCAGAAAAAGGCAGCACCTGAGTGCCAAAGCCGAGCTCTCCGAGCGCACCAATCATCGGATCATCCTGTAGTCGACGATTATGATCCTCGATTTCGGCATAATCACCGTATACGAATTGCGACTTAAATATTTTACCCTCCTTAACATGTAACAACCCGATGGTGCTTTCGTCATATTTAAACGGAAACACACCCTCTGCGCATTCTGGCACAAAATAGACTTCCCCCGCGGGAAGATTTGCCACATCTGGCTTACCTGGGGGACATAGGCCATGACTTTTTTGAGCCTCCTGTCCGTTCGTGTGCAAAATTAATGTATAGATTTTACTCTCGACCTCAAAATCAATTTCGAAGCGATCGGCCTGAGTTAGGCCTTGCCGCATGCGCTCTGCTTCTTCACTGACAATATCGTAATCCACCGCCAAACCTGTATCCAAAATAATCTGATTCAGTCCGTGCAAAGTCGCGCCTCGAAAGCCAAATTCCTTACATTTAGCAGTCAAAGGTGCGGTTGCTGAAAAAGTGGAAACTGTCAGGATGATGTCATATTTAGTATAAATATCTTTATCCAAGCTGAGCTTATTGCCTGCGACATCATAGCATTCATCTTGCATATCAAGGTTGCTACCACCCGTTTCTTTGTAGGCATACATCTCACCACCGACCCAATTCATTGAAGTCAAGCCGCCTTCCTTAAATCCTTTAAAGAAGGTCTCATACCCATAATTCTGAATCGACAATGTCTCGTCCTTCAGGAACTTAAGGTCTTCAATATCAGCAGGATTTGGTAAATCGATCAAAATGCATACCCGCTCTCCCGTGCCAGTTCCAAAACACGTCGTCAATAAGCGCGTTAAGCTGAATGGTGAGTAAGTACGTTGGTTTCCATCAAGAATCATTGTCATAATAGTGTGTAGGTTGTATGCGGCGAAACGCTTGCATCAAGGGCAGATGCTGTCAAAGGTAGGTTTGACTGATGCTGCGTTGAATAGATAGTGATATCGATCACTATTTCAAAACCTTATTACTATTTTAAAGCTTATCAACATGAAGCGGCTCTTTGACATACTAGGCACTTTGTTTCTGCTGAGTGTACTCTGGGCTCCACTCGCCTGTTTGTGCCTCTTACAACTCACACTCATGGGTAAGCCTATTTTCTTTCGACAGGATAGAGCTGGATTAAAAGGACAATCACTTTCAATCCTGAAATTCCGCACGATGCTCAATGATGGTGGCAGTGATGCAGATCGGCTCACCCCCTGGGGGAAATTCTTACGGTCTACGAGTCTCGACGAATTACCAGAGCTCTGGAATGTACTGCGCGGCGAAATGAGCCTAGTTGGGCCTCGCCCACTTCCAATCCATTATCTCGAGCGCTATACACCGCGCCAAAACCAGCGCCACAATATTCGCCCTGGCATTACAGGCTGGGCACAAGTCAACGGTCGCAATGGACTCAGCTGGGAGCGGCAATTCGAGCTAGACCTTTGGTATGTTGAGCATCACAGCCTATGGCTAGACCTGAAAATTCTCGCGCGAACCGTCATTACTGTATTTCAACGTAAGAATATTTCAGCAGACGGTCATGCCACTCGTAGCGAGTTCTTCGGATCTAAAATCCGCTGATTATTTCATTCATCCTGGCCACATAGCCGGGCACCGCCTTTCCCGCAAATCGACGATTTGCCGGGGAGATACCACTTCGGACCGAATGGAACGCCTAATCTGTCGGGGAAGATTGACCGTCTTCAACATGCATCAATGCCTTGCGCACGGATCCGGTGGAGAACCCCACAAAAAGACCCCATCCTTCATTAGAAGGATGGGGTCATAATACTGGCGATAACCTACTCTCGCACCCCAGCGTGGGGGCACTACCATCGGCGGTTGCAGGCTTAACGAGCGTGTTCGAGAAGGG